>Ga0070738_10001215_pt1 | contig 55652 bp, 62 predicted proteins | sample Coa_R2_2_FD_66446 | JGI IMG/M metagenome (GOLD analysis project Ga0070738, IMG submission 66446) | Surface soil microbial communities from Centralia Pennsylvania, which are recovering from an underground coalmine fire - Coalmine... | ecosystem: Environmental > Terrestrial > Soil > Unclassified ... | reverse complement strand
ATGGTCGACGAGCGCGGCCGGCCGCTGCTGCATGAGCACAAGAAATGCGGCAAACTGTTCGATCCAGTGATGGTGTGCTCGGAATGTGGCGAGCCGTTGCTGGCGAAGGAAGTCACCACCCGGCCTGGTCCCGGCGCGCGGCCGCGGCCTAACAGGCCCACCGCGGAGGACGAGGCCAAGCCGAAATCCAGAAAACGGGCGACGGCCTGATCCGCGGCGGCCTCTCCCGCGGGGTGACGTTGATCCGTCCTACTCGGATGACGCATCCAGCGCTTCACTGATCAACTCCCACTGCGTCCCGGTCCAGCGCTGCAGCCGCAGCTGGGTGTAGTTCATGTTGACGCTGTCGGAGGTATTGATCGTAATGCCCGGCAGCAGCGTGGGCAGCCCGACGTTCCTGAGGCTCCTGGCCTGCTTGATGATGTTGTCGCGCGATAGATCCTCACCACACTGCCTGAGCAGTCGCTCGAGCAACATTCCCTGCGTATAGCCGAACAGATAGTTGTTCTCGGACAGATCGATGCCGGGTAGATATTTGTCGACAAAGGCGCGATAGCTCCGCATGCCTTCGGTCTGGCCCCATTGCGCATCAGCCGGGTCCATGGTGATGCTGCCGACCATGACGCCGGTCGCCACGTCGAGCCCCGCCGGCTTCAAGGTCGCGCCGACGGAGCTCGATGGGTAATTCAACAGGATCATCGGCTTCCAGCCGAGCTCGTGCGCCTTTCGAATCGCCTGCGCCGCAAACTTCGGCGTCCCCGCCACCAGGAGGGCGTCGGCGCCCGTGCTTTTCAGATTGACCACTTGCGAATCCACCGTGGGATCGCTGATCTCGTAAGCGGCAGTTGCGACCTTGCGTTCGAAATCGCTCTTCAGCACGGCCTTGAAAGCATTCACGTAGTCTTTGCCGAGGTCATCGTTCTGATAGAGGATCGCGTATTTCGCGTATGGCAGCGTCCGGCTCAGATATTTGGCGTAGATCTTTCCCTCGGTATCGTAGCTGACGAGGCTGGTCGTCGTCAGCGGATAGGCCTCGACATTGGTGAACCTGCTTGATCCCGTGACGATCCCGATGGTCGGCACCTTCTTGCTCAGAAGATATTTCGCGGTCGCCGAATTGCCGGGCGTGCCGAGCTCGCTGAACATGAACGCGATCTCGTCGGATTCGACCAGCTTGCGTGCGTGCTCCACCGCTTTGGGCGGGCTGTAGGCGTCATCATAGGCAATGTAATTGATCTTGCGTCCGTTGATCCCGCCGCGGTCGTTGATCGACTGCACATAGGCGAGCAGCGCCCTTCCCACGAGCCCGATCGACGACGCCGGGCCACTAAACGGAAAGATGCCGCCGATCCTGATCTCGGTGGCGGTCACGCCGGGCGGCTCGCCTGCCAGCGCAGGCGCCACCAATGCTGCGCTCAGCGCGCACGCCGCCATCAGTGCTCTCAGCATCGAGCCCTCCTCCACCTTGTCTATCGGAGCCGCTCGCGAGCCGCGGCGGCGCCTCTTGCCTATCCCGATCTTAAAGTTCTATTTCAGAACTTGTCAAGTGATAGTGATCTCGGCGTAGGGTTCACTAGTCACGTCTCGCTCGACCAATCAGTTCTGTTTTGATATGGATTGGCAGTCATTCGCACTGCGCGAGCACGGGAGCGACATCCATGGCAACCCGATCCATCGACACCGGGACGAACGAGCTGCTTTGCGAGATCACCGAGCGCATCGGGGTCATCACCCTCAACCGCCCGGAGGCGCGCAACGCACTGTCAGACCGGCTTACGCCGGCGCTGCGGCGGATGATCAAGCATTGCGGCGAGGACGCGAGCGTTGGCGCGATCCTGATCACGGGCGCCGGCACGGCCTTCTGCGCCGGCGGCGACGTCAAGGGCATGGGCGACGGCGCGCCCAACACCGACATCCCGCTCGAGGAGCGCATCGCCAATCTCAGGACAAAACAGCGGACGCTGACCGGCGCGCTGGTGGGTTTGCGCAAGCCGACGATCGCCGCACTGCCGGGGCCGGCCGCTGGCGCGGGCATGGCGATCGCGCTCGCCTGCGATATCCGTATCGCGGCCGAGTCCGCGATCATGTCGACCGGCTATGCACGCATCGGACTCACCGGCGACTACGGCATCGCCTGGCTCCTCACACGCCTCGCCGGCACGGCGCGGGCGCGCGAGCTGATGTTCCTGTCGGAGCGGCTCGATGCGAGGCGCTGCGAGGCTCTCGGCCTTGTCAACCGCATTGTTCCCGACAATGAGCTACGCGAGGCGGCCTTTGCGCTCGCCCGGCAGCTCGCGGACGGGCCGGCCTTCGCTTACGGCCGCATCAAGGACAATCTCGACCAGGCCCTGACCTCGGATCTGCTCGCCTCGATGGATCGGGAAGCCGAGAACATGGTCGCGGCGGCGCGTACCAGTGATCACAGGGAAGCGGTGCGGGCCTTTGTCGAAAAGCGCAAGCCGTCATTCATTGGAGCCTAACGGGGCGGGATAGCGCCCTTCGGCGCGCTGGATCGTCCCATCTGGGCAGCCGCAACGTTGATCGCGCGCATGGCTGCTTGATGTCCTTGATGAAACGCGCGGCGGCGCCGGCTGCCGAAAAATCAAGTAGCGGAGCGCGCGCGCTCGATCCCGTTGGCGCACGAACTGATAAAGTTCAGATGTCGCTGAAGTCAAATGCAGCCTGTGTCAGGACCCGTGAACAGCCGACACCGCCTGTCGGCCCGCGGACCTGTGGCCCGAGCAGCACGGGCGCACAGGTTCAAATTGAAGTGAGGGCCGCCGCGATCCTATTGCTCCACCGTCAGGTCGTCATCAGATCGAAATACCACCTGAGCTGAGCGGAGGAGTTGTGATGAAGACATTTTTGCTTTCAGCCGCGAGCGTAGCATGCCTTTTGGCATCGGCTCCGGTCGCGCAGGCACGCTCGATCTACGATGGAGCCTGGGACCTCGTCTTTGTTACGCAGAGAGGCGCGTGCGATCCAACCTACAATTTCTCGGTCAACATCACCGACGGAATCGTCACACATCCCAACCTTGTCAGGTTCAGGGGCTACGTGGCGCGTTCGGGCGCGGTTCGCGCTTCGGTGACGGTTCAAGACAAATACGCCTCCGGCTCCGGCAGGCTCACGCGCACGTCCGGCCGTGGGACCTGGAGCGGCTATTCCGGCAGTGCGCGTTGCGCGGGTTACTGGATCGCGGAACGAAACTGAGATTGCGAGCAATTGTTTTCGCGACAGCGCTCTTGCCCGTTCGGCCCGATTGCCAGCGACGATGAACTGCATCGCGCTTTCATCCGGGACGATCCCTGGACGCGGCTGTTAGCTTTGGCGGCCAAAGCCAGCGCGAAACGCCTGACTTCGAAGGAGGCTGCTCTCACCGCATCGTGACGGGTTGCCGACAATGGGACTTGCGTAAGCGTCGATTTACTTGGAAACCGGCTTACTCCCAAAACGGCATTTCCGCTTCACTTGCGAACAGGGATACGCCCCTTTCCGCCGCACTCCTTGCAAGGTGTCGGGTATATCCTGCGGCCGGGTTTCGCCGGCTGCTTGACAGGCGGATAACCCGTGCCGTTGCAGGCTTCGCATTTCAATTCGTTGATAGCACCTTTTCGCATCTCACCCCTCGATCACGACACACGCGCTGAGAGGTTGTTCGGACTGATCGGGATCCCTCAGGGCGACAGCTTGCGCGTCCAGGCGGACCAGCCCGGCCTCGATTTGATCGATCTCCTCCTGCATCTGCCCCATGGATCGGCTGACATCGAAGCAGCCGGCGGATTGTGCGCTCAGCCGGGCCAACAGGTCCTCGCGATGCGCCTTTAATTCGGTCAGCGCCGTGCGATCGCCCAAACGGATGTAACCGTCAATAATCAGCTCAAGTGCCATCGACATGCCGAACTCCGGTAAAATACCACTCAAGTAAAAAGCCGCCGCCGAAAAGCTTGGCGGATCGATCCACCGGCAGGCTGCAACAACTCGCTGAGGCATGCAATGCCCCTCGGAGTACCGCTCGTCGGCCGAGATCATGCGACCGGAACCTGCAATGCACGAGCGCAGCAATATCCAATCTCCGTTCAGGACCGGATGCCGATGGCATCCAGAAGCAAGGCTGTCGTGCACAGGCAAGCGGGCCTCGCCCGGACGGCGCATCCTTCCGGCACATGACAAGCCGGCGGCACCAGGGCCGCCGCATCCAGATGAAGGAGTTACGGAAGTGCGAAAGATTCTTTCTACCCTCTCCGTGGGCGTGCTTGGCGCGCTCACGGGATTTTGCGCGTGGTCGGCGGCGCGCGCCGAGGAGCCGCCAGCTTTGCTCAAGCCGGCGATCAGCGATGACGCGGGTGCCGCCGTTGCCCAGATGGACAGGACGCTCTCTGCCCCGGAACTGTCGTTCACCGCAAGAACCATCCGGGTTTATCTCGATGAGGCCGGGCAACCGCTTCACATCTTCCATAACATGAAGGTCGTCATGCGCCGTCCTGACCGGATCGAAATCGAAGTGAACGGCGACGATGGTGCGCAACATCTGTTCTACGACGGCAAGTCGGTCTCCATCTTCTCTCCCGACAGCAAGGTGTATGCGACGATGGCCGCACCCGGCGGCATCGCGTCGGCGGCCAACGAGGTGCTGGACAAGCTCAATCTCGACTTTCCGCTGGTCAACTTCTTTGCCACCTCCTCGGACCAGTCGTTGATGCAGGGCGTCGTGGGCGGCTGGCAGGTCGGCACGGCCAACATCGACGGGATCGAGTGCCGGCATCTGTTCTTCTACAAGAGGGGCGGCACGGATCTGGAATTGTGGGTCGAGAACAACAATGCGGCGATTCCGCATCGCTTGATCGTCACCTATCACCTGCTGCCGGGTCAACCGAGCTTCGTCGCGGAATTCACCAATTGGGACAACCGGGCTCATCCGTCCGATGCGGCGTTCGCGTTCAAACCGCCGGCCGGCGCAAAGCAGATCGAGTTCACGGCGGCCATCCTGTCCGGGAGGCCGCAATGAGGCACCTTTCACTCGCGTTCGCCGCCGTGCTCGCCGTAGCAGGTCTTGCGTCCGACGCGGCCATGGCGCAGTTCGGTCCGCCTCCGATGGGCGGTCTACCGCGGCCTCCGATGGGCGGTCTGCCTCGTCCGCCGATGGGCGGCATGCCGCGCCCGCCGGTGGGCGGTTTGCCGCGCGGCCCGGTCGGGGGTCCACCGCGCGCCCTTGCGGGCGCTCCGCCGCGAGCCGGCGGTCCGATCGGGTCCGGAAATGTAACGGGCCGGGGTCCGATCGGGTCCGGCAACATTGTCGGATCCGGCAATCTCACCATCAATCGGGGCGGCAATGCCTATGCGGGAGCCTATTACGGCGGCGGGGGCGGCCGCTATGGCTATGGTGGCTATGGCGGCTATGGAAGCGGATATTATCGCCCCTCCACGTGGGCGGCCTATGCGGCGGGCGCCGCGACCGGAGCCGCCGCATCGAGCTACTACGGCAGCAGCGGAAGCAGCGACAGCTATTACGCATCCTCAGACGATACGTATTACCGGCGCTCCTATGGCCGGCGCTACGGCTCTTCGCGCAGCGATTGCTCGCAATGACAGCGGGCCTTCACTCTCCTGATCCGTAAGGGCGAGTGATGCTTTCGGCCTCACGCCACCCCGGTTCGCGCCCACCCGGGGTGGCCAAACAACACACCGGCAGCGGCTTCTGCAGCCAGGTGCCTGCGGCGGACCAATCGTACAGACCAGGAAGCGAGCAAGAATGGAACTTACCTATGTTGCGACCGCCGCAGGGCTCTTCGGATCTGCCGCAGGTGGGCTGGCGGCTGTCAGAAAATGGAGCAGGCAGTGGCGCAAATTCCTCGTGCGCCACCCGTCGAGGTCTCATCGCGGGCGCGAAAAGCTGTACAAGAGATTCATCGAGGAAGGCTCGAGGCTCTACGCAGATGCGCTCGTCAACGAGAGAGCCGAGATTTCACAGCTGGTCAATCTCTATTCGCTCGTCGGACGGATGAGATTGGTCTCCAGCGCAGTCGTGATCGAGGCTGCCGAAAACGCAGGCCTGCTGATCCTCGAAACCTACCTGTCTCCGAACCGAACCTTCCCCGACCTGCCAGCGCTTCTCAAGGAAATGGACCCGTTGCGTGATTTCGCCCAGGCCTGCCGTCGGGAGCTCCAGGAAGCAGCGCAGAACTGATCTCAAGCTTCTCGGCAGCTGCCGCCTGCATTGGCCCGGTAGATCCGCGGCGGCACACCGAACCTTTGCTTGAACAGGCGGCTGAAATGCGAGGTGCTGTTGAAGCCCCAGGACAGACAGATTTCGGTGATGCGATGGCAGGCTTCCTTGTCGTCCCGAAGCGCGTCCGCGCAACGGCTCACGCGCCGGTCCCAGATATAGCGGGACACCGAGCCTTCGCAATCCCGGGCGAAGGCCCGTTGAATGCTGCGAACGGAGGCCTCGCAGCTTTCGGCGATGCGCTCGAAGGAGAGAGCGGGATCGCCAAGGTGTGCCTCGATATACGCCTTCGCCCTGGCGGTCAGAACGTCGCGGCAGCGCGGGGCGACGGGCGTCGCAGGCTGCTCGCGCACGGCATCCCAGAGCATCGCCATGATGGCGGCGCGCAGGCCACATCGGCCCGTCGGCGCCAGGAAGCTCAGCTGACCGAAGATCTCGACGAGGGTCTTTTGCAGGACCCGCGAAACGCCAACCCGGCCGTCGGACCGGTGCGCCGCGCGCTCGCGCAAAAGACGCAGCAGCTCCGGATCGGTCGGCCGTGGAAAGGTGACGGACAGGACTTCCACCGATTTGGTCATAACCCAGGACTCGATTGGCTGCAGCGTGTCAAGAAGGCACCAATCTCCGGGATGAAGAACGCAGGACCTGCCGCCCTGGCGGAATCGACTGCTGCCGCTCGACAGAAAGGTCAGTACGACCGGCATTGGCAGCTTTGCTGCGGGGCTGCGTAGCGCGCGTGTGAAATAGTGCGGCGTTGCCATCACCTTGAACAGGGTCGCATCGGCCAGCTCGCCATATTCGAGCCTGGCTTGAAATGCCTGCCCGGCGATCGGGACACAGCGGGTGATCTCCTGGTCGCGAGAATCCGGCAGCACGTGCCCGACATGCTCGCTCAGCGCCATCTCCCATTGGGATACCGGACCGGCGGGATTGTTGACCTCAACGGAAACGATCTCTCTCGACAATTGAGAGCTCCTCAATTCGCGTGAATGCAGGGACGGGACCGGCGCGGGACGGCCCACTGGTCGGCGGGGTGCATGGGCAGATCCGCAGTCGGGATCGGCGCCGGACCTGGATCATGGTGCGACCGCAAGGCGTCTCATCGTGATCCCGGTTATTCGACTGAGCATGATCCTTTTGGAAAACCTTCTGATCATGCTCCAGCTCACGGCATACTCGCCAATTCGCTCAGAGCCGCGGCCGATGACTGCGCCCCTTCCGCGCGGAGGCAAAGGCGGCGCGCGGCTCGGATAAATAGGGATCGCGCATGCAGCTTCCACCTCTGCCGGAAATCATGGCGACGCACTGCTCCATGGTCTCGAAGCGGCAATCCCGCATGCCCGAGAAATCCAGCTCGCAGTATTGATAGTTCTTTGCTGAGGCGCCCGATGTTGTGCTCAAGAAGGCGAGTCCGGCAAGGACAATCGCGTTGAGGCCGAAGATGGTCTTCATGTTGTTCTCCATATGCTGCTGTCAGTGAGAAACACGCGGCGCACCAGGTCAGGCCGCCGCGCGTCGCGTGTTCGGGGAAGAAGGATCAGCTGGGGGTCAGTTCTGGCGCCCTCACCATCATCGGTGCGCTCTCGCAGGCGACCGCCGGCTCCGTTTGCTTCGGCTCCTCATGAATCCGGAACCAGGCGACGTAGAGCGCCGGCAGGAACAACAGCGTCAGCAGGGTGCCGACGATGATGCCGCCCATCATCGCGTAAGCCATCGGTCCCCAGAAGATTTCGCGCGCGATCGGAATCAGCGCGAGGCTCGCGGCCGCTGCGGTCAACAGGATCGGCCGCATGCGGTGCTCAGTCGCCTCGACAACCGCATCCCATGCCGGACGGCCCTCCTTCCGGAGATCCTCGATCTGCACGATCAGGATCACCGAGTTGCGGATCAGGATGCCGATCAGCGCCAGCACGCCGAGGATGGCGACGAAGCCAAGCGGCGCACCGCTCGGCAGCATCGCCATGACCACTCCGATCACGGCGAGCGGCGCGACCGCAAACACCAGGAACAGGCGATGGAAGCTTTGCAGCTGCACCATCAGCACGGTGGCCATTACGAAGAGCATCAGCGGAACGACCGCCACGATCGGGGCCTGGCTCTTGGCGCTCTCCTCGACCGAGCCGCCGATCGCAACCGAATAGCCTGCCGGCAGCGTCCTGGTGAACTCCGCCACCTGCGGCGCCAACTGGTCCACGATCGTCTTCGGCTGCACATTGTCGGTAATGCCTGCCTTGAGCGTGACGGTCGGAATCCGCGCCCGGCGCCAGATCGTCGGCTGCTCCAGCTCGTAGCGCAGATTGGCGACTGCGCCGAGCGGCACCGCCTGGCCGCCGAGCCCGGTCATCTGCAGCTCCCGAAGCGTATCGATGGAGGCGCGATCGGAGGCGGTGGCGCGTCCCAGCACGTTCACGAGATAGATGCTGTCGCGCACCTGGGTGATCGATGTGCCCTCGAGCACGCTGTTCAAGGTCGTGGCGATGTCCTCGGAGGTGACACCGAGCTGGCGCGCCTTGTCCTGGAGCACGTCGACCTTGACGACGCGCGCCGGCTCCATCCAGTCAAACACCACATTGCCCAGATGGGAATTGCTGCGGACGATGCCGGCGAGCTTCTGCGAGAGGTCCCTCACCTTGGCGATATCGGGGCCGCTCAGCCGATATTGCACCGGACGCCCCACGGGCGGGCCGACCTCGAGCAATTTGACATAGGTGTCGGTGCCGGGAAATGTCGTCCGCAGATAGGCCTCGAACTGCGCCTTGAGGCGGTCGCGCACCTTGATGCCGCCTTTGGTCACGACCACCATCTGGCCAAACCACGTGTTGGCCGTCTGCACGTCGAATGACAGCACGAAGCGCGGCGCGCCGGTGCCGACATAGCTCGACCAGTGATCGACCCCGTTGTTGCCCTGGAGCTGCTCGCGTTCGAAGCGCCCCATCTGCGCATTGGTGTCGGCAATCGAGGCATTCTGCGGCAGGTTCCAGTCGATCACCAGCTCGTCGCGATCGGACGAGGGGAAGAACTGCTGCTGCACGAATTGCATGCCGAACAGCGCGAGGCAGAAGGCCGCGACGGTCACCGAGATGGTGAGCCAGCGATGATGCATGCAGAACAGCAGAAGCCGCTCGAACATCGCCGCAACCCGCCCCTTGTTCTCATGATGGCCCTTCATCTTCGCCGGCAGGATGGTGACGCCGAGCAGCGGGGTGAACAGCACCGCGACGACCCACGACACCAGGAGGGAGACCGCGATCACCACGAACAGGGTGAAGGTGAACTCGCCGGCATTGCTGCTGTTGAGCCCGATCGGGATGAAACCCGCGACCGTGACCAGCGTGCCGGTCAGCATCGGAAATGCGGTCGAGGTGTAGACGTGGGTCGCCGCCTTCTCCAGGGGATCGCCAAGCTCGAGCCTGGCGACCATCATTTCGACGGCGATCATGGCGTCGTCGACCAGCAGGCCGAGCGCGATGATGAGGGCGCCCAGCGAAATGCGCTGCAGCGAGATCCCGGCATAGGCCATCACCACGAAGGTGATCGCGAGCACCAGCGGGATCGCGATCGAGACGACGAGGCCGGCCCTCAAGCCGAGGCTCAGGAAGCTGATGCCGAGCACGATGATCACCGCCTCGAACAGCGCTTCGGTGAAGCCCGACACGGCGTGCTCGACCACCACGGGCTGATCGGCAACCAGATGGACGCCGACGCCGATCGGCAGATCAGCGATGATCTTCGACATCTCCTGCTTCAGCGCCTCGCCGAACTTCAGGAGGTTGGCGCCGGACTTCATGCCGATGGCAAGCGCGATTGCGGGCTGGCCGTTGTACCTGAACAGTGTCTGCGGCGGATCGACATAGCCGCGCGTGACGGTTGCGACGTCCGTCAGGGGAAAGAAGCGGTCGTTGACGCGAAGATTGACCGCCTTCAGGCTCTCCTCGGTGGTGAACTGGCCGCCGACGCGGACACTGATCCGCTCGGGTCCCGCCTGGAACACGCCTGAGGGCGCGACCGCATTCTGGCCCTGCAGCGACGACATGATCGAGCGGACGTCGAGCCCGAGCGCCGCGATCTTGCGGGTCTCGAACTCAAGATAGATCACCTCGTCCTGCGCGCCCAGAATGTCCACCTTGCCGACATCGGGCACGGTCAGGACCTTGGCCCTGACGTCCTCGACCTCGTCGCGCAGTTGGCGCTGGCTGAGACCGTCGCTTGTGAAGGCGTAGATATTGCCGAACACGTCACCGAAGCGGTCATTGAAGCCGGGCCCGATCACGCCCTGCGGGAATTCGCCCTTGATGTCCGCGATCATGTTGCGGACCCGGACCCAGGTCGGCTTCACATCGGCCGCCTTGGTGCTGTCGCGCAGATAGACAAACACGGTGGTCTGGCCAGCAACCGTCACGCTCTTGGTGTAATCGAGCGATTCCAGCTCCTCGAGCTTCTTCTCGATCCGGTCGGTGACCTGCTTGGTCATCTCTTCGGGTGACGCGCCCGGCCACTGTGCCTGGATCACCATGGTCTTGATGGTGAAGTCAGGATCTTCCTGCCGGCCAAGCTGCAGATAGGAAAAGAGCCCGGCCGCCATGAAGGCGAGCATGAAATACCAGACGAGCGAGCGATGCCCGAGCGCCCAGTCCGAGAGGTTGAAGGATTTCATGATTTCGAATCCTGCTCGATGCGGACATGCTGTCCTGGTTTGAGACTGTGAATTCCGGCGGTGACGATGCGGGCGCCGGCGTCAAGCCCGCCTGTCACCTCGATGCCGCGCTCGCTCTGGAAAAGCGCGACCTTGCGCAGCGAGACGGTGCTTGCCGGGAGGTCGACGACCCAGACGAAAGTCTCGCCGTCCTTATTGAGAACAGCCGAGGCAGGCAGTCGCAGCATCGTGGTCTGATCACTGGCGAGCGTTGCGGTGATGGTCGATCCGAGCCGGAAGCTCGGGGGAGGATTGCTCAGGCTGATCCGAACGCGACGGGTGCGCGTTACACTGTCCGCTTCCGGCGCGATCTCCCGAATCTTGCCCCTGACCTGCACGGCCGGCAGCAGCTGCAGGCTGACGGTGAAAGGCAGCCCGACCTTCAACGGCACGGGAAAATCGGCGCCGATATCGACGACGGCTTCCCTGATATCGGGCCGCGCGACCGTCACCACAGTCTGGCCCGGCGAGACCACCTGGCCGACTTCTGCACTCACCGCGGTGACGATGCCGTCGAAATCCGACTGCAGCTGAGCATAGCCGAGCTGCTCCTGCGCCTTGGTCAGATTGGCTTCCGCCCGCGCCACCGCGGCTTCGGCGGAGGCCCGCATCTGTTCGGCATTGTCCAATGTCGCCTTGGTGGTGGCGTCGCTCGTAATCAGCGTGCGCTGCCGCTGTTCGGTGGCGCGGGCGTTGACCAGCTGGGCCTGCCCCTTCTGAAGCTCGGCGCGCGCCGAGCGCACGGATTGCTCGAACGTCGCGGTGTCGATGGAAGCAATGGCCTGCCCCTCGGCAACGCGATCGCCGACATTGACACTGCGCGCGATCAGGCGTCCTTGCACGCGAAAGCTGAGATCGGTCTTGTAGCGGGGCTCGACCGAGCCCACCGCAAGCGCGCCCTCCGCTGTAGCCGGCTCGAGCACGACCGACAGCACCGGCCGGATCGGCTCCGGCGCCTGCGCCTCCTGCTTGCATCCGGCCACGATCGTGGTCAGGGCGAGGATAGCGGGAAGGATGATGAAACGCCTGGTCATGACCGGTCCCCCTCGAAGCTCACGCGCTCGCCTGCGCTCAGCAGCTTGCCGCCATCGATGACGACACGATCTCCGGGCGCGAGCCCGTCCTTGATCATCACGACGTCCGCCTCATAACCTGCGATGGTCACCGGCTTGAGCGACGCCGCCTTTGTCGCGGGATCGACCACCCAGACGGCGGGCCGGGAGCCTGTAGCCATCAGAGCCGTCCACGGCAGCGTGATCTGCGCGACCGCCTTCCATTGGCCGGTTCCGCTGACCGGGCTGCCAAGCGTCATCGCCGGGGGCGGATTCTGGATGGCCACCTTGACACGCACGGTCGAGCTCTTGCGATCGACGACTGGCGATACTTCGCGGACATAGCCGACGGCCGTGACGGCGGGATCGGACACGAGCCTGAGAGAAACCTGACCGCCCGCGAACTCGCCGAAAAAGATCGACTCATAGAGATCGAAAATCGCGTCGCGGTCGCCGTCATGGGCGAGGGTGAAAACCGGCTGAGCCGCCTGGACCACCTGGCCGACTTCGAGGCTGCGCGAGGTGATCACGCCGTCAGCGTCGGCTCGCAGCTCGGTGTAACTCAGGACGTCCTTGGCCGTGCCGAGCTGCGCCTCCGCCGAGTCCAGCGAGCCTTGCGCGGTCCGCAGGCCCTCCTGGGCCTGGTCGAACGCGGCACGGGTGGTGAAGCCGGTGGAAATGAGATAGCTCTGCCGGTCGAACGTCGCCTTGGCGAGACGCAGCTCAGCTTGCGCCGCCGCAACTGTCGCGGCCGCGGCATCTGCTTCGGCCTGCTGCTCGGCGGGATCGAGCATCGCCAGGATGTCTCCTGCCTTGACATGCGCGCCGACGTCAACGCGGCGGGCGATCACCCGGCCGCTGACCCGAAACGCGAGATCGGCGCGATAGCGGGCCTGCACCTCGCCCGTCAGTGTGATCGAGGTCTGCCGATCGCTTGGCTTGACAATCTCGGTGCGCACGAAGGGAGCGGACCTGGTAGCCGCGGCGTGATCGTCGCAGCCACCGAGCGTCGAGGCCATGAGCGCAACGCCCAGCGCTGCACTGAGGCATTTCATTTGCGGCGTGAGGACCGCGCGGGCCGTGTCAGGCCTATTGCTAGCTTGCTGGATCATGGTCCATTCCCCGATGCCGTCAGCTTTGTTGCCGGGTCCTAGCGACAGACCAGGACGCGCCTGTAGGCGTGCCGCCTGTATGCCGTGACGTAGTAACAGCCATCATCATCGGCATAGGCGTAGGCGTGGGCGTAGCTGGCGCTGGCCGCGGCGTAGGCGCCGTAACGCGCCCACTGCCGCCAGCCTCGACCGTAGCCATAGCCGTAGCGGGCCGCGGCACGACCGTAACCATTCGCCGCCGCACGAGCCTCGATCCCGCGAGCGGCGGCCAGGGCGCCGCGATCAACGCCGTGCAGTCCGCGCGCTGCCGCAAGGCCGGCGCCACCGGCTCCAATGTGAGGCGGAGGAGCAGCTGGACCGCGAAGTGGCCCGGCTCCCAAGGCCGGGCCGGGAGGGCCGCCAGGAAACGCCCCGACAGGAGGCGCCGGTGGCGGGCCTGGCGGCGGACCCAGCTGCGCGAGTGCGCCATGCGGCGCGAACGGCAGGGCGCACAGCAGTGCGCCGACTGACAACATCCGAAGTGCTTTTCGCAACATCATCTCCTCCTGCATCCAACTCGTGTCTCCGTCGGCGCCGGTTCGACGCCGAACTCCTGATTAGTGGTGGCCCGCCTGCAACAAGGCGCCCAGCGGTTCGCGGGCATGGTCCGCTGCCGAGACCGCAGCACGCGTGAAAGCCTTCAATGGGCGGGCTGTCCTGCTGCGCCGTGAGGCGATCACCTGGGCCGCGTGCAGCTCGGGCTCCGTAAGCGGAAACGCCAGCGCGAACGAGGTGCCTTGCGCGCCGAAATCGTGCTCCAGATGCCCGCCGAGGCTCCTCGCCAATTCGGTGACGATCCGGAGTCCCTCCCCCGCCTTCACGCCGACCGCCGCCGATCCATTGTCCGAAACCTTGCAGGTCACGAACGCACCGGCGCGCCCGAGCTCGACGCGGATTTCACCGTAGCGGCCGTCGAAAGAGGCATGGTGCGCCGCGTTGCTGACCAACTCATGCACTGCCAGCGTAAGGCGCCAACAACGGTCCGCCTGCATCGGCAAGTTGTCCGCTGCGAACACCAGGTTGATGCCCAGCCGCTTCAGCCTGCCCCGGCTGATGACACGAGCGAGCTTGCGAACATGCTGCGCGGCATCGATGAGCGCGTCGCCATCGGGCATTGACAGCGCCCGGTGGACATCGCCGTGCTCCAGCAGCAACTCGACCACGCCGCTCAGCGCAACCTTGACCTCCGGATTGTCCGTCCGCACCGCGGCCAGCGAGACCAGGTTGATCGCCGCTGTGAGCTCGTTGGCGATCCGGTGATTGAGCTCGCGGAGCAGCGTCCGCTCATCTGATTCGGATGGATGGAAAGCCAGGTTGCTCAAGACGATCTCCTCTGAGTGGCGGGTAGTCGGACTGCCGGGCGCCTGGAAGCCACCGCGGCGGCGCCATCTAAGTAAACTATACCGTATAGTTTATTTTACTTGCACTCTCCGGGACGATGTGTCAAGTCCATATTGTTGGCGACGCAAACTGTCGCGGCTTCGTGATCACGAACGATGAGGTGCAAATGACGGAGAGAAACACCAAGCAACCGCGCGGCCGGTTCGGCAGGCCGCCGAAGGAGCTTGCCGGCGATGTCAAGGGTCGCATTCTCAATGCGGCCCGAAGGGTGTTCCTGAAACGGGGGTTTCAAAGTGCGAGCATCGACGAGATTGCGGTCGAGGCACCGGCCAGCAAGCCCACGATCTACGCGCATTTTCCGGGCAAGGAGGCGCTGTTCTCTGCCGTCGTAGCCAATGTCATCAGCGGATTGACCGACTTCCAGGACTACACGCCCAAAGGAAAGACGGTGCAGGAAAAGCTGACGAGTCTCGGGACGGAGATTGTCGAGCGCTTCATCGAAGAAACGGTCGACGTGGCTCGCGCCACGATTGCCGAAGCCGACAGGTTCCCCGAGTTGAGCCGCAATGTTCATGAGGCCGCACGGGCGCGGGCCGCGGATGCCGTTTCACAGCTTTTGAACGACGCCACCAACACGCTGTCGCGAGCGCCCAAGGGGCCCCTCAGTTCGAAAAGATCTGCCAGCACAGCGCAGATCTTTATGGATCTCATTCTGCTTCCAATGCTCATGAGACGCCTGATGGGGAACGACGCGAAGCTGCTTCGGAAGGAGATGCCCTCCTTTGTCCGCGACCGCGTCAATTTCTTTCTGGCGGCCTGCGAGGCGGATTGGACGCAGTAAAATCCTCGACCGGTTGCCCGAACGAGAGATCTAACGGGTTCGCTAATGCAACGAGGCGTGCATCCGGAGGTCCGCCGCCTGCTCCGAGGGCGCGGGAGCAGCACGAATTGCGCTAAGACAGAAGTCGATGATCTGCTCGAGGGTCGGCCTGGCGGCCACAGGCGTTGGCAGATTGCAATGTCCATCCAGCGCAGCGAGAACGCAACGGGCTAGCACGGTCGGATCGCCGCCGCGAAGCTCGCCCCTTATCTGACCGGAGGCGATCACCCAGCCCACGATGCGCGTCATTCGCCGACGATGTTCGAGGACAACGCGCCATCCTTCCCGGCCCGCAGTCGCGACCAGATCGCGCAGCTTTTGGTTCGCGAGGCGACCGGTATGGGATCGCTCGATCGCCCTCAGCACGCCCCGCAATCGCTCGCTCGCGCTGCCCGCGCCACGCGCAGCTTCGATCGCATTGACCAGCGTCTCCTGCAACAACTCGCAAGCGACGGCCTCGTCGATTGCGCGCTTGGAACGATAGAACCGGTAGACATTGGCCGGTGACATCGACAATTCACGCGCGATGTCTGCAACGGTGGTCTTCCTGTGGCCGATCCGCGCAGACAGCCGCAGGGCCGTTTCCATGACCTGCCGCCGCGAATCGCGGCGCTGCAGAGAGGTTGACGGATGTGCGCTCATGCCGCTTCTCGATTCCGCCTGTTCGAGGCCATCAACGCGAATGGATCGCCTGCAACTCTCGCCGGCAGGCCTCGCCGAAATCCCGCAACGGATCCATTTCATCCAGCAGGTCCGGCAGATCGACGAACGTCCTGTTCGGCGAGAGATAGGTTTCGATGATCAGGCGTCCCGCTTTCTCGGCCGCTTCGATTACCTCATCACTCGACATGATCTTCATGCGCGCGACCAGCGCGTAGAGATCGACAAGCTTGGAGATCTCGGATTTCTCATTGACCAGCGCATCCGCATAAAGCCGGGAGGCCTCCTCGATGAAGCTCTTGTAGAGCTCCTGGCGCTGGGAAATGGCCCGCGACGTACGGATCAGGCGGTCCTTGCGGCGCTCCCTGACCCAGGCCGTGATGGTGGTGGCCAGCGCACCGGAGGCCGACCCCGAGAAGCCGGCGAGCGCCGAGATATACATGACTTCCATTGCAGCCCCTCCGTTGCTGGCGTGCATGCCTTGTGCGAACGCTTGTTCGTGCTGACGAGGCTATTTTCGCGCAGCCGCGAGGCCTGCGCTGTGCGAGAACACCGAGCGGCAGCCGTCGCTGAGCTCGGATTTGTTCTGGCGCAGGCACAGCTCGACCCTACCCGGGTCGGGAATGTAGGCACTGCACAGCCTGAACGCGTCGGGCGCGCAGGCCGCGCGCTGCTCCGGCGTCCCGCGATTCTCCTGCGCAGAACAGGCGGCTGCCCATACGGCTGCCGCCACTGCGACGACAAGGTGGTACTTCGACATGATCTTCTCCTTATCAGTTGTTCCCGCTCTTGACCTGACCACCGCCGCGCGAGCGCTGCCTCTCGACAGAGGCAATTTCGTACCCGTGCGCCGGAATGTCCGAACCTGGAATCTTTGGTCTTGACGCCCGGCTCGTTCGAGAGCATATGTAAACTACACGGTTTAGTTTACTAAGGAGGCACCGAATGTCAACTCTCTTGTTTCTATCGCCAACGGAAAATCCTGCTCCGGGACTCGCGGCGGCCGGACTGAACCTCATGATTGGCTTGGCCCTGATCAGCATCAGCCTGGTGCTGTGCGCGTTGGTTGGCGTGCTAGCCTGCCTGCAGCCGATCGCCAGCGGCCAATCCATCCGAAACCTGATCGGGCGGAGGGCCGCGGCATGATTCCCGCCTTTCTCTTGGCCCAGGATATCGTGGTCAGCTGGGTGACGGCTTGGATGGTCCCGTTCGAGGCCACGTATGGCACGATCGAATCCGAGCGCGAGCGGCAAAGAACGACGGTGTCGAATGATCGCGAAGGTGGCTTGCGCATGAAGCCACAGCGCTTGCCAGCCTCGCCGAGCTCAATCTCGCGCTCCGAACGGGCTCTCCCCGCTCCGAATTCGAAAGAGATTTGCAAATCCCGGGGATTCGAAGGACACGGCGTCGTCTCCCGGCTGCGGCGGCATCTGTCCTGGGCTCGCCAAGAGCCCGATCCGAGCAAGGAGTGAACGTCAATGCATTATCCTGCCGGTTGCTCGATGCGCGCCCACGAACAGCGCGATCCTGGCATTCCGCTGCGGAGCTACTTCCTCTCTGTCGGCGCAGTCCTGATCGGACTGTTGTTTGCCGCAAACTGGCTCCTGCCCTCCCCGCCGTCGAATTCGCGGATCGGCTCCGAGCCGAACCTTCCTAACATCCGGATCCACTCCGAGCTGAAGGGCCCTGAAGCCGTCGTGATCGACACGACCAGGGCGGTCCCGACGCAGGCGGCCGCAGCACAGATGGATGTCTCGGGGCCGCAAGCCCTGGGTTTGGATGCCCCTGCCGCACACGAAGCTGACGCGCCGCGCGAGAGCGGACGGCCCACCTCGGTTGCTTCCGCCGCGCTTCGCGCAAGCTTCGCACAGCTGGTTGGCGCGCCGCCGAAGCGGGCGGGCGCGAGCGAAACGAAACGACGCGGACCGGCATCGCCCGGACGTGGAGGCCAATAGGGCGATGCCTTAAGGAAATACGGACAATGAAGACCGCTTTCTTCGCAGCCGCTCTCCTGTTGACGGCCGCACTCGCTCCCGCAGGAGCCAGCGCAGACATAAGTGAAATGAGCGCCCCCACTCATCAGCAAGCCGAGACAGTGGTCGATAACGACACGCTCGACGTTCGCCGCCTGCTTGCGCAATTTCGAGCAGCCGAGCTGTCGCTAGGCCAGGCGATGACGATCGCCGAAGATTTGCACAAGGGATCGAGGACCGCGCGCGTCAGCTTCGAAGGCAGCGCGGGATACCGGGTCAGGACAGTGAGGAACGACGCGGTCTGGGACAACACCATCGATGCCGCAACCGGACGCGCGACGGGCGAAGAGACCGTCTCATCGCTCAATCAGCTCAGCGAGGAGGACCGGAGCAACATTCGGGCGCTGAGATTTGTCAAACAGGAGCTCTCGGACGCTGTCGCTGTTGCCGAGAAGGCTGCGGCCGGCAAGGCGATTGGCGGTGGGCTGATGATCGACAGCGGCAAGCTCAGTTTCGTGGTCGTCGTCGTGAGCGAAGACCAGCTCAAACAGGTCATGCTCGAACCGCCACGCATTGCCCGCGGGGGCAAGCCGCATTGATCGGATCGCGGTGGCGAGCGCCTCGATTCCCGACGCAGCCAAATCCGCGAGATTAAGATCCGCCGAGCGCCGCTAGCAACAGACGCGGGCGAGTCGCCAGCTAAGCAGACATCTTGGTCCGGGCCGATTCAAGGCTGTCGCTCAGGCTCTGAGCCAGGCCGAGCACGGCGCTCGACCCTTGTTGGTCTAGGTATGAATCGCACCTCGACTGCATGGACCGGCAGAAGCCCGGACAGTACGCGGAGAAAAGGCAGCGGTGCAAGGCTTACGGACGCACTCGGGCGACACCGGACCGCTCCGGTACGATGAGCATGTTCAGCGGAACAGAAGGTGGCGAGAAGTCGGGCAGCACGACTTCGGGCTTGTTGCTGCCAAGGAGATCGATGTGGGCCCGAAAACGGCACTGCTTCAATTCGAATGCCGTCGGTCGTATGAGCGAAATGCGCCAACATGCCACCCAGCAAGATAAGAACGTCGTCTGCTATTGCAGCGATCGTTCCTTTGGGCATTGACGTCCTCCACTAAGACAAGAAAACGCGCGGCTCGTGGTCAAACGGCATAAGCACCGGTTGCGACATGAGCGTCGCTGCTGGTCGGCTTGGAGCCCGCTCCGCGCAACCGTTCGAACAGCCGGTCGGGCTCGGGCGGCGCAGCCTGGCCGCGCCAGGCGATGTGGGAATCCGGCCGCACAATCAGCAACGCCTCGGCGAATCCGTAATTGGCCTTGGCCCGATCGACATCGAGCAACGTCAAGGGAACACCCGACCGCGCGGCCGCGCCGACCAGTGGCGCCGCATCGACGGTCGGATTGAAGCGGACCAGGGTGTAGGCGGGGCCGAGGGCATCAAGCAGCGAGCGGCCGTCAGACAGCCAGACATGCGGTGCGCGCGCGCCAGGCACGGTCGAGGCCGTGAAGCCGCCCATGCTGTAAGGCGGTGGCACCTCGCCGTCATAGGCGATGACCGGCGAGTGGTCGTAATAGTAGCCGAAGTTCAGGCCGGCACAGCAATATTGCTGGACATTGAGATCATAGGCCGCCCGACCAACCCTGTTGCGCACGGCATCGCCAATGGGACCATCGATCTCGACCTCGGCCGGCACGGCGCGACGCTGCCCCATGACCGCAAGCGCGTGGTTCATCGCGAAATGCGACACCTGCTCGGTGATCGGCTGACGCTCGGCCTCGTAGGCGTCGAGCAGCGCGGGGTGCGCCCACCCGTGCAGCACGCCGGCAAGGATCCAGCAGAGGTCGACGGCATCGGCAATGCCGGCGTTCATGCCGTAGCCAGCATAGGGGATCCAGAGATGCGCGGCATCTCCGCAGATGAAGACACGACGATCGCGGAAACGATCGGCCACGAGGCGACGCCCGACCCAATCCTCCTTGCTGATGATCTCATATTGAAACCGATCGTCCACGCCGAGAATGGTACGGAGCGCCCAATCGCGATCGACGCTGTCGAACTCGATTTCTTCGGGTGCGAGGTGATTGTGGATCAGCCAGTTGTCGCGACCGTCGATCGACACGGTCGTGCCGCAGCGGCGCGGATTGAGCGACATGGTCATCCAGGCCGGCTTCTGGGTGATCAGATCCTTCAGCGCCGGGGCATGGATATAGGTGGACTGCACGCGCTGCACGACGTCGGTGCCGGTCAGGCGCGAGCCGATCAACTTGCGGACGATGGAGCGGCCGCCATCGCAGCCAATCAGATAGTCGGCGGCAATGGTCACGTCATGATTCGTCTCGAGATCTCGCGCCCGTGCGACCACACCTTCGGAGCCCTGCTCGAAATGCTCGACCTGCACCCGGGTGAGAATCCTGATCCCCGACAGGGCCGCGGCGGCGGCGAACAGGATCGGCTCGAGATAGATCTGGTTGATCCGGTGCGGCGGCTCGGGCGTCGGCCAGTCGGTATCCGGCCCGCCGGTCGCCGTGTAACGCTCGGCGCGGCAGGGAATCGGGATGCGCGTCAGCTCGCGCCCGATGACGGCTGTGCGGTAAGCGCAGTCGTTCGGGAAATCGGCGGGCAGTCCGCCTTCCCGGACCTCGTGGACAATGCCGAGGCGCCGGAACACCTCCATCGAGCGCGCGGAGACGTGGTTGCATTTCACGTTCGGGGGTTCACCGACGCGCCGTATCTCGGCGACGACGACGTCGATGCCGCGCGAGGCGAGATCCATGGCGGCGGTCAGTCCGACCGGGCCCGCGCCAACGATGAGGACCTGGGTTTGGATGCTTTTCATGTCATCTTCTCTGGCTTGTTCTTACGACTGGCTCAATCGCGCTCGGGCAGCGAAAGCGCGTCATGTTGTGTCTCCCCGCTCGGCGCGCGGCCCCGACGCATGCTGAGGAGGCCAAGGCCGATGATCACCAGCGCCGAGCAAAGCTGCGGCGTCATTCGACGAAACGCCCAGTCCGGCGGCGGCGAACCATCGTGCCGGAATTATCTTGCACGTCCGCACTCTTTCGATTAGCCACAAAGTTCTGATCAATTCACGAGGTTGTCTTATGAATCCGACCATGCGGCAGCTCGAGGCGCTGGTCCTGGTCTATCGCCTGGGCAGCATCACGAAGGCGGCGGCCGAGCTGCGCGTAACGCAGTCGGCGATCAGCCTGCTGATCCGGCAGATCGAGGAGAACTTCCAACTCAAGCTGTTCGATAGGACGACGCGCGCCCTGCACCCGACGGCCGCGTGCCGGGAAGCGATCCCCGCGGCGGAGCGGATCCTGTCGAGCGCGCGGGGACTGTCGCAGCACATGCGCGACCTGGTCGAGGTGAGGACGGGACGGATCGCAGTCGCAGTCTCCGCAGGCGTCGCCTCGGCCCTGATCCCGCGCATCCTGGTCCGTTATCGGTCGCGCTATCCTGAGGTGAAGATCGATCTGTTCGATATCGCTCCGGACGAGCTGCTGCCGTTCGTCACCGCGAGCCACGCCGAGTTCGGCATCGGCAGCTTCGAGAACGATGGCACGTCGGAGGCGCGGATCGAAACGCTCATGCAAAGCCCGCTGTCGGCGATCGGTATCAAGGATGGCCGGTTCGAGAAGCGACGGCGCTTGACGTGGGATGACCTCGCTGCCTGTGACCTGATCGCGATGCGCCGCGGAACACGGATCCGGACTCAGATCGACGAGGCCTTGGCGCAGACAGGGCAGGCGCTGAAGCCAGCCCTCGAAGTCTCACTCATCACGACCGCCCTGGCATTGACCGCAGAAGGCGCCGGAATCAGCATTCTGCCGGCGCACATGCTGCCGAAGGCGCAGTTTCCAACCCTTGCCGCCGTTCCACTCAGCCAGCCGACCGTCAACCGGCATATCTCGCTCTTGAGCCGCGCCGACTTCGCGCTCTCGCCCGCTGCGGAGCGATTTGCGGAGATCGCCAGGCGCGTCCTGTCGACCAAATAGCGGCGATGCAGCGTCATGCACTGCATTCGACTCGCAGAGCCGGGTCAAGGGGCCATAGCCTTTCACGGCTAACTCAATTCGCGGAGTATACGAACGCCCCCTCAACAAGCGAGGCTTGCTGATCCTTTGCTGAGTTCCGTTAAGCCTTCACCGATCCGGCAGTAAGACCGGCGACATAGTGCTCCACAAAGAACGAGTAGATGAGGGCGACCGGCAACGAGCCGAGCAAGGCAGCCGCCATCAGCTGGCCCCAGTAGAACACGTCACCCCGTATGAGTTCGGCGATCGCCCCTACTGGCACCGTGCGCACGTCGGTCTTGGTGAGAAAAATCAGAGCATAGAGAAATTCATTCTGCGACAGGGTGAAGGCAAAGATACCAGCCGAGATGAAACCAGGAATGCAGAGTGGCAGCACGACCCGTGTCATGGTCTGAAACCGGCTCGCGCCGTCGATCCTCGCAGCTTCCTCGAGCTCCCGCGGCACCGTCTTGAAGTAGCCGATCAACAGCCATGCGCAGAACGGGATCAGCATCGTCGGGTAGGTGAGGATCAGCGAGGTCAGCGTGTTGGAAAGACCAAGGCTGTTGATGATGTCGGCGAGCGGGATGAACAGGAAGGGCTGCGGCACGAGATAGGTCGCCGCCACCGTTGCGGCGATCAGACCGGCGCCCGCAAAGCGCATCCGAGCCAGGGGATAGGCCAGCATGATCCCGAGCACCAGCGAGATCGCAGTCGAGGCCACCGCAACCACGGTCGTGTTCCAAGTCCAGGTGAGGAAGCTGGTCTCGGTCAGGAGATCGACGTAATGCTTGAGCGTCGGATGGTACACGATCAGCGGCATGATGTGCGTGTTGTAGAGCTCGGCATTCGGCTTGAGCGAGGTCACCGCCATCCAGTAAAACGGCGCAAGCCCGGTCACCAGGAAGAAGCCGAGCGGCAGCCACAGCCGCAACGCACGCCAACGCCATCCACGGCGCTCGATCATTCGTGACTCCGCATGTAGGTCGTCAGGCCAATGATCAGCAGACCCAGGATCGGCAGCATGGCGAGCGCTACCGAAGCGCCGCGGCCGAGCTGGCCGCCGCTCATGGCGATATCGAATGCGTAGGTGGCAAACAGTTGCGTTGCATTCGCGGGTCCCCCATGGGTCAGGACATACACGAGCTGAAAGTCGGCGAAAGTGAAGATCACCGAGAACACGGTGACGATCAGGATCACGGGCTTCAGGAGCGGCAGCGTGATGTGCCAAAAGCGGGTCCAGCTGCCGGCGCCGTCGATCGCAGCGGCTTCATGCAGGTCCTGCGGGATCGTCTGCAGTCCCGCGAGAAGCGTAATGCCGTAGAACGGCAACCCACGCCAGGTGTTGATCATGATGATCGAGGCCATCGCCAGCGCTGGATTGCCGAGCCAGGACGGACCACGAGTGGCGATCCCCATATGCACCAGCATCCAATTGACGACGCTGAACGCGGGATCGAGCATCCACATCCATGCCACCGTGCTCAACACCGTGGGCACGATGAACGGGAGCAAGAGCGCGGCGCGGACGAAGTTCTTCATCCGGAAGTTCTGATTGATGACCAAAGCGAGCGCCAACCCGCCGACCATTTTCAGCACCGTGGCAACGCCAGTATAGACGAACGTATTCCGCGCCACCTGCCAGAAGACGGGATCGCGGGCATCCTCGATGAAGTTGCCGAGACCAACGAAGGTGCCGGCCTGGGCCACCGGCCGGTTCTCCAGACTAAGCCAGATACCGTAGACGAAGGGGTAGCCGACCAGCGCGAAGAGGAAGAGCAGCGGCAGCGCCATCATGAGCCAACTGAACACGGCTTCGCGGTCGAGCCATCGCGCGACTGCGTCGCGGAGCGCCAATGGCCGAGGGCTCGCGACCGGTTCCGATGTGATCGTTGCCATCAGGTCTGGCTATAGATCTGCTTGAGCTGGGCCACCGCGTTGGCAATGACCTCCTTGGTCGGGGCGCCCGCGCAAGCTTTGGCGAACATGTCGATCACCACATATTTTGCAATGACCTCGGATTGGGCGCGGCTGACCGGCGCCGGCCATCCCGGCAAATGAGCCGTCGCAAGCGCGTCCCGGAAGGGCAGATTGCGTGGCTCGACGTTCCACATCGGCGCCTGGTCATAGCCGTGCAGGAATGGCTGGTAGTACGTATCGGCCGCTGCATACCAGGCCCCAAGCTGCTGCTTGTCGCAGAGCCAGCGCAAGAACGCTTTAGCCGCCTCGTGATCGGGCGTGTGGGTGAAGATGGAATGGCTCCAGGAGTTGAGCGTATGGAAGCGCCCTTTCGGACCTTGCGGATTCTGTGCCTGCCCGGTGACCTTGGCGATGTCGGGGAAATCGCGCTTGGCAACCCACAGGATGCTCTCGGCATTGTTGGTGCAGGAGATCTGCTCGCTGAGCCAGGCCTTGTTGTTGTTCACGTCGGTCCAGCCGAGCACGTCCTCGAGCATGGTTTGCTGGAAGAATTTGCGGGCGAAGTCCACCGCGCGCGCGGTCTCGTCGGAATCGAGCACGATGGTCTTGCCGTCCGGCTCGACCTCGTGGCCGCCATACGACCACAGCAGCGGATAGAGCCAGCCGTGATTGTCGCCAAAGCCGTGACCGAGCTCGAAGCCGAACGGATGACCCTTGGCCTTGAGCTTCGTGCCAGCTTCCAAGAGCTCATCCCAGGTGTCCGGAAACTTGTCGAAGCCGACCTCGTTGAACCAGTCCATGCGCCAGTTCATCAGCTGTCCGACATTGCCGAAGGGAATGGCTTTCCACTTGCCGTTGACGACGCAGGCTTCCTTGGCTGGCTCGTACCAGCCGCCCTGCTGCGTGCCGACGCTCTCGGCGATATCGCTCACATCGAGATATTTCTCGTCATACAGGAAGGGCCAGTTGAAGAAATTGAGCGTAAGGTCAGCGCCGCTCCCGGTCTCCGCGATTGTCGTGACGCGCGTCTGCAGGCTGCCGACGCTCGCGAGCTCATAGCTGACCTTGACGCCGGTGAGCTTCTCGTAAGCCGGAGCGAGGGTATTCTGGAAATAGGCATCGAAGGTCTTGATGAAGGAGCTTTCGTGGATCAGGGTCAGGCTCTTGGTCGCGGCGCGGCTGCGCGGCGCTCCAATGATCGAAGCCGCGGTAGCTGCGGCAGCTGCCTTCAAAACCTGGCGACGTGAAGTTGACGAGGCTCCTCCCGACAGCACCATCCCATCCTCCCAATCTGTCCACCATCCGGCGGGCCGACGCCCGGATCACTCTTTTTTCTTGGATCCTTCAGCGCCTCGGCACAAAACTATACAGGTTCCGATTCCTTGGATTAGCCCCAAGTTTCTGATGCATTCATGAGATTATTAACTTATTAATCCCGCCGACGCTGAGCGAGGTCGTTAGACAGATCGGCGTGATTACTGGCGACGAGATGGACCGGCGGATCAGCCCCAGAGTGCAATTATGCCGTCGAGGGCGCGAGCCGGCGCTCCGCTTGCAGCGCGCAATGATCCAAGAGACTGTTTAGGAAAGAATGAAACAATCAATGACTTACCCATCGCACCCTATCCGGCCAAAAATGGGGGTTCCTCGCAGGATCACAGCACTTCGTTGCACCGGCTATTAGCCACCGGTGCAGCTTGCGTTGCAGCAATGTTGGGCATGTATATCCCGCAATATTGCCTCCGTGACGGAGCGCGCCACCAGTTCCTCCACCCCCGCAGCACTGCCGATCACTCCGGAAAATGCGGTGTCGGAGCGTCCTAGTTCGGCGGTCAGCCGCGGAGCATCCCTCGCGCCGTGCATACCTTCGCCAGAGAATAATCCGACCACGACGACAGGCCCCGAAACTGCTTTGGCCGCTTCCGCCAGGAAGGGTCTTTCCTCCAGGAATGCGATCCGGACCTGCCGGAACGCGGCGCGGCCTTCAACCCCACGTACCACCTGTTCGGTGGCTTCGCGCGACGACGAATTGCGCCGTGAACCGTGAGCAAGGCATATGACTGTACTCAGTTGAGGTGCAAATCCACGTTCGCGCGCAGCCTGTTTGGCAAACGCCACCACAAGGTCGGGCAATCCCGGATCAAGCCCCAGCGGCGGAAGAACCTGGATTTCGCGGTATTGATCGTTGGCTTCGTCGAGCAATTGCACAAGTCGGTCGCGGGTGAAGTAACCGCTAGAGACAAACAGCGGATAGACCAGGATACGGCGGGTCCCGAGAGCGGTCAGCGCGTCCCTGATGGTCGGCACACCGCTGACAAAGCCAACGGCCAACTCCGGGACCAGGCCGCGGTCGGACAGGGCGCGCGCAATCCGCAACACGCCTTCATTTCGGGCGTCCTGACGCCGCTCGCCGTGGGCGGCTAGCAACAGCGCGGTCTGTGAAACGAAATCAGATTGGTTCAACCTCGGTCCTCCCGCCTATCAGCGCCGTCATACGTCGCAAGAGAAGCCAAGGATCCAATCCTCACTTACATTCATATAAATGAATATTATAACCCCAGCCGGGTCAAGCCCTTTCTGGGTCGAACAAGGCTCGATAACCGATGATCAGCGCGAACGCTGAGCGAACGTCCCTCCCGCGCTAGTTCGATAAAATCGATGATTTTCATCCAAATTATGAGTTGGATTGCTTTAGCCAGCTGCGCCAAACTTTGGTTGTCACTGGAGACGCCCCATGTCGAGCATCACAGTCGCCGCTCACGCGAGCGAGCGCAGGCCCTCTGCTTTTGTCCTCCTGCCGGGCCTTGCGATCACCGCCAGCATTGCACTGATCGCCTATTTGGCTTCCCACAACATCAGTCTGCTCAAGAACTACCAGATGATCATGGCGATCATTCTTGGCGCGCTCGTACATAACGTTATCGGGATGCCGGTCGTCGCCAATGAGGGGGTGGCGTTCGCGTTGCGTCGGATCCTCCGTTTTTCGATCGTTCTCCTGGGCCTGCAGATTACGGCGCAACAGGCCATCGAGGTCGGCGCGGCAGGCATCGCCTTGATCGCCGTTGGCCTTTTGGCCACGCTGCTCGCAACTATCTTGATGGGCCGTATCCTCGGCGTTCCACACGGTCTCTCGCTTCTCATCGGGGTCGGGACCGCGATCTGCGGCGCTTCCGCAATTATTTCCGCCAAGGCTGCCGTGCAGGGCAAGGACGAAGACGCGGCCTATGCCATCGCCAGCATCACCCTGTTCGGCACCGCTGCGATTTTTGTCTATCCGATCGCAAACGGATTCCTGCATCTGGCCCCGCGCGACTTCGGTCTGTGGGCCGGCGCTTCGATCCATGAAGTCGCGCAGGTGGTGGCGACAGCATTTGATGGCGGTCCGGACGCGCTACGCATCGGCACCATCGCCAAGCTGACGCGTGTCGCCATGATGGCGCCCGTCATCATCGCATTGGGCGAGTTGAGCCTCCGCCTAGGTCTTGGACGGGCCGACGCAAAGGTTCGTGCGCCCTTCCCCTGGTTCCTGGTCGGCTTTCTTGCGATGGTCGCGGTCGCCAGCTTTCTCGCCTTGCCGCACGGCAGCAGCGGCATCGTAGACACCTCGGCCCTTTTTGTCCGCGAGCACATGAACGCAATTTCAAGCGTCACAGCGTTCCTGCTCTCCATGGCGATGGCGGCGATGGGAATGCAAGCCAATATCCGTCACATCAGGTCGAACGGGGTCCGACCGCTGCTGTTGGGCCTGTTGTCGACCATGTTCATCAGCCTGACAACACTCGAAATGATCCACCGGTTGGGCTGAAGGCGAGCCGCTCACCAAAGACTTCCCCGACATCTGGTGATAATGAAGGTCGGGGCCAGCAGCCGCTGGTCCCTTTTCTGCCCGCGCGATGTGGGCCGCCAGGAAAGCCGCGTTGACCCTCGACCAGTTGCGAATCTTCATTGCGGTCGCCGAGCGCCAGCACATTACCCAGGCGGCGGCGATCGTGAACCGGACGCAATCGGCCGTCAGCGCAGCGATTTCCTCGCTTGAGAAACGACATGGCGTGAGACTATTCGATCGGCTGGGGCGTCGCATCGCGCTCACCGCTGCGGGTAAGACGTTTCTCGAGGAAGCAAAGGAATTGCTCGCGCGAAGCCGGGCAACCGAGCAGGTGCTTGCCGACCTGGCGGAGCTCAGAATCGGATCGTTGTCGCTTGCAGCGAGTCAGACCATTGGCAACTATTGGCTGCCGCCACGCCTTCATCGCTTTGCGATGAGCTATCCCGGTATTTCCATCCGCCTTGCCATCGGTAACACGCAGGAAGTTGCTGCTTTGGCCGCGACCGGCGATATCGATGTGGGCTTTGTCGAAGGCGACGTGCGCGACGCAAACCTTGCCGCACGCGCAGTCGACGAAGACCAACTGGTGATTGTCGCCGCGCCAAGCATGAAGATTCCACGAAAGCCTGACAGCGGCTGGCTTACCGCGGCTCCATGGGTGGCACGTGAAACCGGCTCGGGAACGCGAGAAGCTTTCGAAACCGCTCTCAAGAAGTTCGGCGTGAGGCTCGCAGAGCGCAGGATCGTGCTCGAGCTTCCCTCCAACGAATCGGTTCGCGCTGCCGTCGAATCGGGGGCCGGCCTTGCCGTCATGTCGCAGCTGGTCGCCGAGAGCTCAATACGCTCTGGCGCACTGGTCGCGCTGCCTCTGCAGCTCGCCAGACGGCGCTTCTACTCGATCAGGCACAAGCAACGGTACCTGTCGCTTGCTGCCCGCGCCCTGCTCAAGCTCTCCGGCGAGGATTCCCAGCCCTAGGTCGGGCGGAGAAGTGATCTCCGACGAGCGAGCGATGGGCTCAGCCGGCCCTGATCCTGCGCGTGTGTTCCTCCCGCACCGGAGACTGGAGCGCCGCCCTCACGCGCTCGGCGATGGCAAGATACGCCGCCGCGTGGGATCCGTCCGGAGAAGCGGCCACGACAGGCGTTCCGCCGTCCGACGTTTCTCGAATGGCGATATCGAGCGGAATTTCGCCGAGGAATGGCACGCCGAGCTTTTCCGCTTCGCGCCTTGCACCGCCATGAGCAAAGATCTCCGAGCGTCCGCCACAGTGTGGACAAAGGAAGTGGCTCATGTTTTCGATTACGCCGAGCAGCGGGACCTCGACCCGCTGGAACATGGCGGCGCCGCGCCGCGCATCGAGCAAAGCGAGATCCTGAGGCGTCGAGACCAGGATCGCGCCCGCCAGGGGCACATTCTGAGCGATCGTGAGCTGTGCGTCGCCGGTTCCAGGCGGCATGTCTACGACGAGAACATCCAGCTCGCCCCAATCGACGTCGCGCAGCAGTTGCGTCAGTGCCGACATCACCATCGGGCCGCGCCAGATGATCGGCGCATCGTCCTCGACCAGAAAGCCGAGCGACATCACTTTGACGCCATATCTCTGCAGCGGGACGAGCGAATGGCCGTCCGCAGCCATGGCCGGCTTCTCATGCAGGCCGAACAGTTTCGGCATTGAAGGTCCGTAGACATCGGCATCCAGCACGCCGACTCTCATCCCGAGCCGGGAAAGCGCCAACGCCAGATTGCAAGCCGTAGTCGACTTGCCAACGCCTCCCTTCCCGGACGCAACCGCGATGATCTGCTTTGCGCGATCGATGCCGCCAGCGCGGCGCGCAGGGGGTTCCGTACGCGTCTCTCTCTCATTTGGGGGCTTCGCCTCGGAGGTCAGCGCAACCAGCGCTGAGCCGACACCCGGCAGCACCTTCAACGCCGACTCCGCGGCAAGGCGCATCGGCTCCAGCGCCTGCGCAAGCTCGGGGGCAACGCTGATGGCGACACAAACCTTGTCGCCGCGAATACTGATGCCCGAGACCAGGCCGGTCTCGGTCAACGGTGTCCGACCATCAGGTCCGGTCACGCGGGCAAGCGCATTGAGAATATCGTCGTTCGTCAGCATTGTACCCTCACTCGCTGCTCGTTGAACACAGGGGCGGCTGGCTTGGCACAAACATCTTGGTCGCAAACATCTCCGGCACGTGCCGGATTGGCCGAATACCAATCGAGCTTGTCGCGAAGCGTGACCACGGAGCCGACAATGGTGATTGTCGGCCCCCGCAATCCGGCCTGCCGCACCTTCCCCGCCAGCGTCCTCAAAGTGCCTCTGACAATCTGCTGGCTCGCCCTCGTCCCGTTGTCGATCACCGCTGCGGCGAGCTCGGGATCGGCGCCCCGCACGATAAATTCGCGCATCAATCCGTCGAGATGGCCAAGCCCCATGTAGATCGCGACGGTCTGGCTCGGCTGCAGCAGCAATTTCCAGTCGAGATCGACGGGGCCGTTCTTGCCTTGCGCGGTGACGAATATGCAGGCCTGGGCATGATCCCGGTGCGTGAGCGGGATTCCGGAATAGGCCGAACAGCCCGCGGCTGCGGTGATTCCGGGGCAGACTTGAAACGGAATTCCGCGCTCGGCCAGAAGCTCGATCTCCTCACCGCCTCGGCCAAAGATGAAGGGATCGCCGCCCTTCAGCCGCAAGACACGCTTACCTTCCCCTGCAAGGCGCGCCAACAACTCGCTGATCTCGTGCTGCGGCAAGGTGTGGCCCTTCGGTCGCTTGCCGACATTGATCCGTTCCGCATCGCTTCGGACCAAATCGACGATCGCGGGATCGACCAGCCGGTCATAGACGACGACATCGGCCTTCTGCATTAACCGGAGCGCGCGCAGGGTAAGAAGGTCGGGATCGCCCGGCCCCGCGCCGACCAGATAGACTTCACCGCGCGCCGGGGCAGCACCGGCACGCTCATCCGCGAGCAGCGCCTCACCGGCTCGCCGCGCGGCACTTGCGCTTCCCTGCAGCCTTCTTTGCCTCGTGGCGAAAGATATTGGGAGATTGCCCATCAACACCCTCTAGGATCCGATAACTGCCAGCGCGCCTTGGTCGGCAGTTGGTCTGACGACTGCTTCAGCCTCCCCGCCGCCGTTGCGCACCATGCGTGCGAATGCCGTAAACCGCCTGGCCCAGCGATGGCGCGAGGTGTCGCGCAAGTGGCTGAAGCTTGCGAGGAGATTGCGAATGACGATGCCGTCATGCTCGCCGTCCACCCCGAACCCACGCCGCATACGATAGGCGAAGCGGCAGGCGGGATCGATGTTATGCAGCGCACCATAGTGAAATTCGTGCGCTGGAATTGATCGGTGCGCCGGCCTGAAGGGCCAGGGAGCATCGGCCGTTTCCTCGAGAACGACGAGGCCTCGCCCCTGCGGACGATCGCCGACGACGGTGTCTGCTGGAACGACTCCGACCATTTCGTGCGATTGCCCGCGGAACGCGATCGAGCGGGTCAGATACATCAGGCCGCCGCATTCGGCATAGGTCGGCAGGCCGCCATCGATTGCAGCCCGCACTTGGGCCCGCATGGCGCAATTCGCCGACAGCGCTGCGGCATGCGTCTCCGGAAATCCTCCGCCGATGAAGAGCGCGTCGACCGCGGGCAGCCGTTCGTCGCGCACGAGATCGACGAACACAAGCTCCGCCCCCGCCCGCTCCAGCGCCTCGAAATCGTCAGCATAATAGAAGCCAAAGGCGGCGTCGCGCGCTACAGCAATGCGGATGTCGCGCTCTATCGCCGCCTCGACGACCGCCGGTCCGGCGGGACTTCCGGCTGCGGTCGCTATCGCGATCAACCGATCGAGATCCACGTTGCGTGCGACGACGTCACGCATATGCGCAAGCTTCTCATCGCGGCCGGCATCCTCGGCGGGAGTTGTCAGGCCGAGATGTCTCTCTGCGATGGCGAGCCTATCATCGCGACCGATCGCGCCCAGCACCGGCACGTTGGTGTAGCGTTCCAGCGCCTGACGGAGCTTGGCTTCCTGTCGCGCACCACCGACCCTGTTGAGGATAATGCCGGCGACGCCGACCGACTGGTCGAAGGCGGTATAGCCCAGGATGAGCGGAGCGATCCCCCGCGCCATGCCCATGCTGTCCACGACCAGAACCACGGGCGTGCGGAGCAGGCGTGCCAGCGCCGCGCTGCAATCTCCCCCCGCGATGTCGACGCCATCATGAAGACCCTTGTTGCCCTCGACCAGCGAAATATCCGCGCCGCGTGATCGGTTGCGGAAAGTGGCGCGTATCTCGGTTTCGCTTTGCGTGTTGAAATCGAGATTATAGCAGGCGCGCCCGCTTGCCCCCTCAAGCCACAGGGGATCGATATAGTCGGGCCCCTTCTTGAAGGTCTGCACCGACAGCCCCCGCGCGGCGAGCGCGCCGGCAAGCCCGACCGAGATCGTGGTTTTGCCCGACGACTTGTGGGTTGCCGATATAAATAGCCGGCCCATTTATCACGCAGCCGCCATGAGGCGGCCCCTGTCGCGTGCCTGCCACAAGCTTTCGGCCCGCGCCTGGGCGCCCTCGCCATCGGATGCCTCCCCCAGCGCCTTCAGCACGATAGCCAGCGTTCCGGTCACGGCCGCCTCGGCATAGGTATCCGTGATCTCACCTCGCCACAGCGCGCCGAGCCGACCAATATCCATGTTTTCGTCCGCCGCGAGCCTTGGATCGGCGATCGTCGGCGGCCAGGTCTCCTCGTGGATGACACCTTCCCGCAGCGTGATCACCTCGCACGGCTTGTGGGGCCGGCGCTCGACCTCCCCACCTTCCCCTCGGAACACCGCCATGTGCTTCTGGCCAAGCAGCAGCGCCGCATCGCGATGGATCGCGAGATAGCCGGGATGAAATACTGCCTGAACCGAGCAGGGCGCATCGAACGGATTGAGCAGCCGCGCCAGCGTGTGCACCGGCGAGCGCAGTCCCAGGATGGATTTGAGTTCGAACAGTTTTGCGAGCCTCGGGCTCATGCGCTCCAGCGGAAGATAGGCAAAGCCGGCCCGCTCGACTTGCCGCGCTGCGTCGTCGAGGTCAGGCGCGACGGGTACACCGAGATGGACGAGGGCATCGCGCGTGTAGATCCGGCCTTCGGTATGGCCCGCCACACCGTGCATGAGGACACGGCGACCGCTTCGGGCGAGAACAAGGGCCGCGAGCAGAAGCCACGGCAATTGCCTGCGCTTGCCGGCGTAGCTCGGCCAGTCGACATCGACGGAGACGCGCGGCATTTTCAACGGGGCGCGCACGGCACGAACGAAACCAGCGATCTCTTCCGGGCTCTCTTCCTTAACTCGCAGGAGCATCAGGAACGCACCGATCTGCTCGGGCAGGATCTCGCCGGCGAGAAGCATCCGCATGGCCAGTTCCGACTCCTCTAGCGTCAGCGAGCGCGTCTTGGACTTGCCGCGGCCGAGAATACTGATGAAAGGCGCGAAAGGATGCGGCTCACGCACCATGACGAGACCTCATTCTTCCGCCGGGCGGAGTTGGGGCAGGAACGGCATCAGCCGCAACGCGAGCGTTGTGAGCAGCATCGCCAGCGAAATTCCACCCAAGCCAAGAAGCAGCTCCGGCAGCGACGGTTGGTAGTGCGCAACCGCGCCATCAAGGAACGAGCTCGACGCTTCGAAGCCGGGAAACAACTTCAGCGGATAGGCCTGCCCGCCGATGATGATGACGTAGAACTGGACGAGGCCGCCGATCAGGAACAAAGCCGAGGCGAACGGAAGCACGCGGCGAGCCGAGGCGATATCGCGGGCCGGCGCGAGCAACCCCAGCGGCAGCAGGGTCCCGCCCACGATCTGGCCGATCCAGAACAAGAGCGGATAGACGCCCCCATCGCGCAGCAGGAAGAGCTCCACGCCCAAATGTCCGCTCGCGTAAAGCTTGGTCAGGTGATGAACGATCGTGAAGTACAAGACGGCGAGAGCGAAGATGCTCAACAGTCCCCGGAAACTCTGAGCAACGTCGTCCGACAACAGATCGCGCCCGGCGTCGCGGCTCGTTGCGCCCAGAACAAGGACCATGAATGCCAGCCCGTAGAGAAACGAAGCGGCGATGAAGAGCGGCGCCAGCAGCGCGCTATCATAGGCTTCGCGAGCCACGAGGAAGCCGAAGATCGAGCCGGTGCCGGTCGTCAGGATCAGACGCCAGGCGAAGGCGATCCAGCCCATGGTTTTGCCCAGCCCCGCCGACTGCGATGCCTCGCGGTCCATCATGGCAAAGAGATAGGCGCTAACGATGAGAATGAATCCGGAATAGAGGTAAATATTCCAGGCAAAGATCGACTTGAAATTATAGGTGGTCATCGCCACGAAAATTCGCCCCGGCCGGCCGAGATCGAGCACGAGAACCGCAAGCCCACCGATCAGGAGGGCGATCGCGAGAATGCCGGACAGCCTCGCATAGGGCTTGTAGATGGTGCGGTTGAACACCGAGGACATCGAAGCCACGTTGAGCGCGCCGGACGCCGCGACGATCAGGAACACCGCGAAGACATGCGGCAGGCCCCAGACGATCTGATTGCTCATTCCGCTGACCGCGTGACCGCGCTCCTCCATGTAGAGCGCCGCCCCGAGACCGAGGGCCAGTAGAACGGTTTGCAGCCCGATGATCACCCAGGACGCCGGGCTGTGCCGTTCGAGATGCTGGAACCTCAGCTTTGCCATCGGATGCTCCTCTGCTCCTCAGAGGTTCTGGTAGTGCACGGCCGGCCCCAGCCCGAGATCGGAGCGGATCCGCGTTGATGCATGCTTGGCGACGGCCTTCGCGATATCGCTGTTCGGATCGTTCAGGTCGCCGAACAGCATCGCGCCGCCTCCTTTCTCGGCGCAGGCTTCGACACAGGCAGGCAGGCGCGCGCTATCCAGACGGTGGACGCAAAGCGTACAGCCTTCGACCGTGCCCTTGCCGCGCGGCGCCCACGGCTTCTGATCCCTCAGCGGCTCGTGAACGAAGGAGCGGGCCTTGTAGGGACAGGCCATCATGCAGAAGCGACAGCCGATGCAGATATGCTTGTCGACGAGAACGATACCGTCCGCGCGCTTGAACGAGGCTCCCGTCGGACAAACGTCGACGCAGGCCGGCTTGTCGCAATGCTGGCACATCACCGGCACTTCGCGATCCGCGCCCGTCCGCAGATCGTGCAGCTTGACCTTTCGAATCCATTGCGCGTCGATCTCCGGCCGGTCGCTTTCGTGCCAACCGTTCTCGTCGCGGCAGGCAGCCACGCACAGGTCGCAGCCCGGCGCACACCTGCCGACATCGATCAGCAGCCCCCAGCGCACTTTCCCCGATGCCTGGCCGCCGGCAGGCTCGCTTTGCGCACCGAAGGCGTAGAGCGTCACGCCCGGTGCGAGCAGCGTGGCGAGAAAGCCGCCGGCAGCGCGCAACATGGCCCGGCGGTCGGCAAGCGGCTGCATGCCCTGCGATCCGGCGCTCATGGCCTGATCTCCCGCAGATATTGATCGATCGCCGCTACCTCTTCGTTGCCTGGTTGCATGGCAGCCGTCCTGCTGCGCGGGTCCGGCCGCGACGCATGGCATTCGAAGCAGTCGATCGAGACCGCTGCGTAAATATGGCAGGACCTGCAGAAATGCTGCGGACTCTCAAAGCTCACTGGCCTGGCGTCGGGGCCGGCCACAGCGTGACAGGTCACGCAACGGTTCAAGTCATACTGCTCGCTGCGGACGCCGAGGCGTACCGCCTCCTTGCGGTGATGCAGCAGCATCTTCATGTGATTCTTGCGCATGAACTCGGTCTCGGCAACGCAGTGCTCACCCTGCCCTTTCGGCGGATGCGGAACCGGCGTATTCCCGGCAAAGGACCGCATCGCTGCGGCGGCGGCCGCGACGACAATCAAGGCCGAGATGACCGCTATGGTCGCAGGCCGCCGCATTCCCCTACTCTCCGAGCCCCATCTGGATGTATCCTGTCGGGCACACATCCATGCAGATATGGCAGCCGATGCATTTCGTGTAATCGGTAGTGACGTAACGGCCGATGGCCCGTTCCTTCTTCGGCACGCGTTGCACCGCGGTCTGCGGACAGAAGATCACGCAGTTGTCGCACTCGAAGCACAGACCGCAGCTCATGCATCGCTCGCCTTCCCTGCGCGCCTGCTCCTCCGTCAAGCCGTACATGCGTTCACCGAAATCGCCGAGCACCTTGTCGGCGCCGACCTGACGCTGGGTGCGCCGGCTGCGTTGCAGATAGCCGAAATGTCCTTTGAACAGGTCCTCATGGGAGATCACCTGCGTTGCGGAGCGATCCTCGTAGTTGTGAACGGCGAACTTGCCAGCTGACGTCCCACGGCCCTGAGTATGGTCATAGGGTGCCGGATCAAGGCCGCGCGCATGCAGCTCCTGAAGCAGGTTGAATTGGTGCACGTCGACCTTCGGCCGCTTGTCCTCGGGGAGGCCCGCAAGGAAGCGATCGATCGTTTCGGCGGCAATGCGGCCGTGGCCGATCGCGGTGGTCAGGAGATGCGGCCGCACGGCATCACCGCCGGCAAAATATTTTTGGCTGTTACGGACCTTGTAGGAGCCGTCGATGGCAATCGCGCCGCGGCCGCCGTCGAGTTTCTCGAGCCCCTCTGCAAGGTCGGCCATCTGCCCGATTGCGGAGATGACCATGTCGCAGGAAATCACGAACTCCGTACCTTCGACCTGGATCGGGGTCATGCCTTTCATGGTGCACCGGCACATGCGCAAGGCTGTCGCGCGGTTCTGCGCATCCTTGATGATCTCGAGCGGCATGACGCCGCCCGTGATGTCGACGCCTTCGCGTTTGGCGTCCTCACGCTCATGCTCGGCCGCCGTCATCTGCTCGACCGGAAACAGCGAAGTCAGCACCACCGCGACGCCCTCGCGTCGCAGCGCTCCGGCCACGTCCTGCGCGGTATAGCCGAACGTCGCGTGATCACCCGTGTCATGCGGATGCGCCGTCGCAATGTGACCGAGCCGCCGCGCGACTGACGCCACGTCGATCGAGGTGTCGCCGCCGCCGACCACGACGATGCGCTTGGCGGTCGAGAACACCCAGCCATGGTTGAAAGCATCGAGAAACTCGATGCCCGTGAGGCAATTCTCGGCATCCGCGCCCGGGACCGGCAGCGGCCTTCCCTTCTGCGCGCCACACGCCCAGTAGACCGCGTCGAATTCCCGATCCAGCTCATCGAGCGCAACATCTCTCCCGACTCTCACGCCGAGCCGCGTTTCGATGCCGCCGAGCGCCAGAATGCGATCGATTTCCGCATCGACCATCTCACGTGGCGTCCGATAGCTCGGAATGCCGAAGCGCATCATGCCGCCAAGCTTTTCATGTTCCTCGAAAAGGACCACCGCGTGCCCCTTTCGGCGAAGAAAATAGGCGGCAGAGAGCCCTGCCGGGCCGCCGCCGACCACCGCAACGCGCTTGCCGTCGAGCGGCGGCACCGCGAGGAGCGCAAGCTTGTGCTCGATTGCCCAATCACCGACATACTGCTCGACCGCGTTGATGCCGACGAAGTCATCCACCTCGTTGCGATTGCAGCCGTCTTCGCACGGAGCGGGGCAGACGCGCCCCATCGTCGCGGGAAACGGGTTGGCCTCGACCATGCGCTGGAAGGCATATTCCTGCCATGGCATGCCCACGACCGGAGGCTTGTCCATGCCGCGCGCGATCGCGAGCCAGCCGCGCACGTCGTGGCCGGAAGGACAGCTCCCCTGGCATGGCGGCGTGCGATGGACGTAGGTCGGGCATTTGTAGGAATGGTCGGCCTGAAAGATCTTGCCGGTCAGGTCGTCCCAATGCCACATGGACTCGCCATTCCTGAAGCGGCGAAAGCTTTGCCTCGTGGTCGACGCCGTCTCGCTCATCACCCTCTCCTCACGCTTCCTGCAAGGCGGCCTCGCCCTTCCCGTCCAGCTCTGCTTCCTGACGCGATCCGGTCATGACCAGTGCGTTCGAGACCATCTGGTGGACGCTGACGATCGCATCCATCTCGAATCCATAGCGCGGCAGGACTTTCGAGAACTGCGCCTTGCAGATGGCGCAGATCGCCGCCATATGCGTGACCCCGTGCTCGTCGGCTACGTCACGCAGCGCCCGCATGCGTGGCATGGCGCCTTTCAGGCGGAGGTCCATCAACTCGTCCGTGAGCAGGCCGCCGCCACCGCCGCAGCACAAGGTGCTTTCGCGGATCGTGTCCGGCGCCATGTCGAAGAAATGGTTGCAGACGGTGCGAAGAATCGCGCGCGGAATCTCGAACTGACCGCCAGGCTCGCTTCCCATCCGCGAGGCACGCGCGACGTTGCAGGAATCGTGAAATGTCAGCCGAAATTCGTCGTTCTTCGACTTGTCGAAGCGCAGCGCGCCCTTTTGGATGAGGTCGTAGGTGAATTCGCAAATATGCTGTGGGAACGGATAGTCCCTGTCGAGGAAGTCGAACGGGCCCGCAAGCGTATCGAGGAAGCTGTAGGCAACGCGCCAGGCATGTCCGCATTCGCCAAAGACGATGCGCTTGACGCCAAGATCCTGCGCGGCCTTGCGGATCCGCAGCGCGATCTTCTGCATGGCCTCCTGTGATCCGACGAACATGCCGAAATTCGCCGCTTCCGACGCATGCGTGCTCAACGTCCAGCTGATACCGGATTCGTGCAACACCTTGGCGTATCCGATCAGGCCCTCCATGTGAGGCGAGGCGAAGAAGTCCGCGCTCGGGGTGACCAGCAGGATGGTGGCGCCCCTTTCGTCGAGTGGCAGACGCACCGGTACACCAGTGTCCTCCTCGATATCATCCTCCAGACCGGCGAGCGTGGCCTTCAGCGCCTTGGGCTGCAGACCGAGGTTGTTGCCGACATTGAAGACCTTGCCGATGATCTCGTTGGAGTATTTCTGCCCGAAGCCGATGCTGTCCATGATGTCGCGCGCGGCCATCGAGATTTCGGCGGTGTCGATGCCATACGGACAGAACAAGGAGCAGCGCCGGCACTGCGAGCATTGGTGGAAATAGCTGTACCACTCATCGAGCACCTCCCTGGTCAGGTCCTCGGCCCCGACCAGCCAGGGAAATAGCTTGCCGCTCAGAGTGAAATAGCGTCGATAGACCTTGCGAAGCAGATTCTGCCGCGCCACCGGCATGTTGTTCGGATCGCCGGTCCCCAGGAAATAGTGGCACTTGTCGCTGCAGGCGCCGCAGCGCACGCACGCGTCCAGATAGACGCGCAGCGCTCGTGATTCCTCCAGCAGTTCGCCGAGACGTGCGATTGCCTTGTCCTGCCAGTTCTCGACAAGCTCGCCGGGAAAGCCGAGCGTCTTCTGATGCGCAGCTGCGGCGACATACGGCTTGGATGCCGCCATGACGCCACAGGCAAGCGGCGGAGTTTCAAGCGGATCGCCGCGCCCGGCGGCCGCGGGATCGAAATTGCTTTGCGCTGCCGCCATCGCCTTACCTTTCAGCCTAGCGGGGCACGGCTTCCAGCCGCGGCGGCGGGACGTGCCGCCGCTCGCGGCTGTCGTCCACCTGGGTGCGGGTGGGGCTGAAGAACACGCCGGGCGCATGCAGAAGCTTGGAGAACGGAAATACGATCATCAGCAGCGCGACCAGTCCGAGATGGACGAGCAGCGCCGGATCGTTCGGCAGCGGCTGCCAATCGAGATAGATCAGGCCGAGCATGAAAGCCTTCACGGCGACGATATCCGTATGAGCCAGGAACTTCATCGCAAGGCCGCTCGTGCCGATCGCCACAAGAAGCGCCAGCATCAGATGATCCGAGGGCGAGCTGATGTAGCGGATCCGAGGCACCAGGAAGCGTCGCGCCCAGAGTGCCGAAAGACCGGCAACCATGGCGAATCCTGCAATCACGCCCAACGGCTGGATCAGCACGACGAAATCGGGGGCCGGCTCGAGGAAGTAGCGCAAATGACGCAGCAGAACCAGCGCCAGCGCCATATGGAAGACCCAGCCGAACAACCAGATCCATTTGTTCGCCTTGAACAGGCTGCGAAACAAGACGACCTCGGAGAACACGCGCGCGATGACGCCGCTGCGCGTGGTCGGCGCCGGCATGGTTGGAATCTTCAGCGGCGCCGGCGTGCCAGCGTACAGCCAGACGCGATAGACCAAGCCCAGTAGCATTACGAGCCCGGCCGCATAGAGCATCACCGCGAAGATCGTCATCAGCATCCTGCTTCTCCCAATCGGAGCGCAATGCCCCTTCGTCAGACGCAACCGGTTGGCTTCGGCAGGCCGGCGATCTTGCAGGCCTGCTTGGCCGGGCCATAGGGGAATAGAGCGTAGAGCGCCTTCTGATCGCCCTTCTCCTTGCCGAACTTCTTGGTCATCTCCTTCACCAGGATGCGGACCGCGGGCGCGATCTGGTACTCCTCGTAATAGTCGCGCAGGAAATTGACGACCTCCCAATGATCAGGCGTCATCTCGATGTTTTCGCCCTTGGCGATCAGGTTCGCCAGGTCGACGTTCCACTCCCCGATATCCGTGAGGTAGCCTTCCTCGTCGTGCTCGGCGACCATTCCGTTGAGTTCATAACCAGCCATCATTGCGCTCCTGATATGCCTGTTCTGTCAAAGCCACGCGCAGACGCGTGCGTTAGCGACGGCGAGATCGACAAAGCCGCCATAGTCGATGACCGAGATGCCCTCGGCGAGATCCTCTGTCCTCATGCCGCGTGCAGCGAGATCCGGGCCCAGCACGTAAACGGCGCACGCCGGCCGCTCAGCCTTGAGCACTCGGACGAACGTCCCGCCCTTGCGCGCCCCGAGCACGGCGTCCTCGATCATCAGGACCGCATCGCCCTCCATGACGTGATCCAGGCACGATTTCGCCGAGGAGCGCTCATATGGTGACCTGTTGATGGTATGCAGTGTCGGCATGCTGTCCTCAAAAGCTCAGAACGACGTCCTGCTCGGCGATCAGCCGGGCCATCTCCGAGCGGTCCATCAGCAGAATGGACGCCTTCTCGGTGTAATTGTCGTCTTCGTCCTCATAGGTGATCGGCATGAGCTGCTCGACCGTGATCCCGCGTTCCGCAAGCGATTCGCGCTCGACGTAGAGCTTCCGCACATCGTAATCACCAAGCGCGCGGTAGGTCTTCGAGAAGTTCTTCATCCCGATTCCCGCAGTGTCCTGGCCGGCCATCAGCTGATAGACCCCGTCGTCGATAAAGGCGACGCTGACCTCCTGCTCGAACGCCGCGCCGATCAGCACGACCTCGAGCGATTCCAACGCGTAGATCGTGCCGTAGGGCGCCTTGCGGTTGATGTAGAGGAACCTCTTCCTGTTGGTCTCTTCTGTCATTGCGTGCTCCTCAATCGCCGAACACGACCAGACGGTCGGCCTGGATCCCGGCCTCTATCAGCTGCCCAAGTCCCGAGATGCGAAAGCCGGGCGCAATATTGTCGCCATCCTTGCCCTGCCGCTTTGCTTCATTGGCATCCAGAACCCCGCGCCGCTGTGCGGCCGCGATGCAGACCACGAGGTCGAGCTTGTGCGCCTCCGCAAGCTCGCTCCACTGGCGCTGCAGGTTGCGGTCGTCCTGTGGAGGCACCGTGAAGCGCGTGCCGTTGTTGACGCCATCGTGGTAGAAAAAGACACGAAAGATCTCGTGCCCCTTCTGCAGCGCCGCCTTGGCGAACTGATAGGCCGAGTCGGAGGCCTGATGCGTGTATGGCCCCTCGTTGACGACTATTCCGAAGCGCAATTCCCGATCTCCTTGTATTCGAGCGGCATCGCGTCTCCGGTACGCTGGAGACGTCGCGCATCACTCAGAAACGCACGTGCGCCGACATGTTCATGGTCTTCCGCGCACCTGTCCACGTATCGAGGTGGTGCTTCGTGAAGGCGAACCCCGTCAGCTCGAAAAACCGTGGCCAGCCGATCCGCTCGATCCATTCGCCGAGACGCTCCCAATCGCGGCCATGCTCCTTGTAGGTGTAAAGGATCTTGCGAACGACTTCTGTCACTTCGGGCCAGCGCGGAGGGTTGTTCGGCAGGTTGGCGATTACGAGCTTGTGGAACGTCGGCTTCGAGCGCGCATTCGAATGCTTGCCACCCACCCACACCGCGATCTTCGTGGAATCTGCGCCATTGATCTGCATCGGCGGGCACGGCGGGTAGCACGCGCCGCAGCAGACGCACTTCTTCTCGTCGACTTCGAGCGACGGCTTGCCGTCGACCAGAGCCGGCCGGATCGCCGCGACCGGGCAGCGTGCGACCACCGCCGGTCGCTCGCAGATCTTCGAGACCAGGTCATGATTGATGCGCGGCGGCTTGGTGTATTGAACGTTGATTGAAATGTCGCCCTGGCCGCCGCAGTTGATCTGGCAGCACGACGTGGTGATGCGCACCCGGTTCGGCATCTCCTCATGCGTGAACTCGTGGTGCATCATGTCCATCAGGCTCTTGACCACGCCGGAGGCGTCGGTACCCGGAATGTCGCAGTGCAGCCACCCCTGCGTGTGCGAGATCATCGATACCGAATTGCCGGTTCCGCCCACCGGAAAACCGGCCTCATCCAGCGCATCGATCAGGGGCTGGACCTTCTCCACCGAGCTCACCATGAATTCGATGTTGCTGCGCGTGGTGAACCGAACGTGGCCCTCGGCGAATTTGTCGCCGATATCGCAGAGCCTGCGAATAGTGAAGACATCCATCTGTCGCTGCGTCCCAGCGCGTACTGTCCAGATCTCGTCGCCGCTCTTGGCGACATGATGGAGCACCCCCGGACGCAGACGGTCGTGCCAGGCCCATGCGCCGTAATTCTTGCGCATGAGCGGGTGCATGTAGGGAAACGGGTCCGGCACCCCCGTTTCATTGGGACGGCGTGGCTGAACAGCGCTGCTCATCTGAACGACACTCCTTCAATCGTTTCCGTTCGACGTCGGCCGGTGCGCACTTCAGGCCGCCACGCGAACGTCTCCCGCCCTAATCCGCGGCGACGTCAAGGCCCGCTTCGCGCGCCTTGCGCTCGAAATACTTCTCGGCTTCGTCGGTAAAGTCGTCAGTGCGCACGAAGCATGAGGTGCGCGGATGGTTCACCATGTTCGGGTCCGGATCGACGCCGATCGCCTCCAGGAAGGCGGGAAGCCCGATGCGATCCATTGTCTCGCCGATGCGCTCGTGCTCGAGCGCGTTCTCGGCGAAGAAATCGATCAGCCGGCGCGCAAAGTCGATCAGCTTCTGATAGTCCTCGTCGGTCTCGAGCTTGATGAACGGGACGATCATGGTGCCCATGAGGTCCCCGACCTTCAACGCGCGCTTGCCGCCGATCAGGATCGACGCACCTCTGTCGTCGCCCGGCGAGAGCGCTCTGTTCATGAAATTGAGACAATGCATGCAGCGCACGCACGATTTGTTGTCGACCTCGAGCGTGTCGTCGTCGTTCAGGCTCAACGCGCGCGTCGGGCACCTCGCGATGACATTATCAATCGTGTACTTGCGGCCGACCTTGGCGACGTACTTCCGCACCTCGTACTGGTTTACCTTCATGGCATCGCGCCAAGTGCCGATCACGGCGAAATCGGCGCGATGAATCGCGTTCACGCAGTCATTGCCGCAACCGGAAAACTTGAACTTGAATTTGTACGGCAGCGCCGGGCGGTGCATTTCATCGAGGAACTCGTTGATGACCGAGCGATGCGCCTTCACCTCGTCGTAACAGGATTTCTCACAGCGCGCGTGCCCGACGCAGCTCGTCGACGTCCGTAACGCGGGCCCCGCGCCGCCAAGATCGAATCCGATCTCGTTGAATTCATCGAATGCCTTCTGGACATTCTCCGTGGAGCAGCCCTGAAACATGATGTCGCCGCTCTGGCCGTGGAAGGCGATCAGTCCAGAGCCGTGTTTCTCCCAGATGTCGCAGAGCTTGCGCAAGAGGTCAGTCGTATAATGATAGCCTGCCGGCGGCTGCACGCGCAGGGTATGAAACTCCTTCGACTCTGGAAACTTGTCGGCGACTTCGGAGAAGCGCGGGATCACGCCTCCGCCATAGCCGAACACCGAGACGGTGCCGCCCTTCCAGTAGCCAAGCCGGTTCTCATAGGAATGCTCGAGCTGACCGAGCAGATCGTTCATCATCGGGGCGTAGGACTTGTCGTCGGCATCGCGCAAGCGCTTCAAGCCACTCACGAAGCTTGGCCACGGCCCGGCTTCAAGCTGGTCCAGCATTGGCGTCGGATGGCGGGAATTTGCCGTCCCTTTGCCATTCGCCAACTGCTCATGCTTGTCTTCGTCGGACATAGGCGCCCTCCCGCTGTTGCCGCGGCGGTCGTTTCCATTCCCTGTTGACTGACGGAGATCTCGTCTCGCGTTCAATCAGCTCTTTTCATTGTCGTCTATTTTGATCATAATCGTTTAATATTCGAATATTAGAATACATCAATCTTAGCGGCGGTCAAGCGATGAAGCTGCCGCGTTGCGATGGAGGAGCACCCGGATGGCTGCCGTTGCAGAATTGGCAAGGATATCCGCGACCTACGGCCCGTTCGATCTGGCCGACGATCCAGCCTATCAGCGCTGGCGCGACGGCAAACTCGCGCGCTATCCTCGGAAGCTCGAGGACATCACCATCGAAATTCGCGACCCTGAGCGCATCACGCCGGAGGAGCGGCGCGCCGTTGTAGACTGCTGCGATCGCGCAAACATGGCACTCTATGCATTCCGGCGCGCAGAAGAAAACGAAAGATGCTTGCGTTCCAGCCTGCTTTCGTTCGGAGCGACCTTCGGGCTGCGGGCAATCGAGGACCATCGGTCGGCGGAGACGGACGGAATCGTGCGCATCGAGGTGGTGAGCAGCGGCGGACGCTTCGGCTACATTCCCTATACCGACCGGGCGATCACCTGGCACACCGACGGCTACTATAACTTTCACGGCCCGCATCATTGCGTCGACGCCATGCTGCTGCATTGCGCGCAGAACGCTGAGCACGGCGGCGAAAACCGGCTTCTCGACCCCGAAATAGCCTATATCAGGCTGCGCGATGAGGATCCGGCACATATTGCGGCGCTGATGCATCCCGCGGCGATGAGCATTCCGGAAAACGTCGAAGACAACGGGACGATCCGGCCTGTCAACATCGGGCCGGTGTTCTTCATTCATCCGACGGGCGCGCTCGGGATGCGATATACCGCACGCAGGCGCAACATTACCTGGCGGGACGGCGACCAGACGAAGCGGGCCATCGGCGCGCTTGAACGCATTCTCGACACGGATCCGCTCGTGCTCCGCGCCAGGATGTCACCGGGACAAGGCTTGATCTGCAACAATGTGCTGCACGACCGGAGCGCGTTCCAATCCGGCGCGGATCGAGGCCGCCTGCTTTACAGGATTCGCTACCACGGCCGCATCGGCCGCTCAGAGAATTGAGGCAGCAATGGTCCAGATCAGCGATCTCATCATCGCGCACCCGGAGGTGACAACGTTCGACGAGCTAGAGGACCTTGTGGTTGAAGCGGCTCGGCGCGGCGAAATTCATCTCTACTTTGACATCAAGCCGGAATTTCCGGATACGCCGCGCAAATGGGAGGCTCAGCTTGAGCTTGCCTTCTATCATGCCGAACGGACAGCGAAATGACCGTTGCGAAAACGCCGATCGACATGATCGCAGCACCCTACGGGCGCGAGATCCGCCTCGCCGAAGTCGAATTCGAGAGCGGTATGCGGCTGCTGCGCGTCACGATTCGTGAAGGCACCCGGTACACCATTCTCGAGCTGGACGCTGCGACCGCCAGCCGCTGGGCGCAGTCAATGGGCGATTGGGCAACCGCTCAGCCGAAGGGCCGAATGTGAGCGTAGCTGTCGCAACGCCTCAGCCCGTGCTCCACGCACGCGGTCGCCGCATGCCGGCGATCTTGCATGCCTGTGCGACGTATCCGTAGGGGAACAGTTCGAACAGGCGATTGCGCCCGGCGCCGCCCGTCTCACTGAGATGCCGAATAACGAAGCGGGCATCGGGCGCGACCTGATGCTGTTCAAAATGCGCCCGCATGAAACGTATCACACTCCAATGCTCGTCCGTGAGATCGACGTTCTCTGCAGCTGCCGTGGCCCTCGCCCATTGCTCCGTCCAATCGGCAGGATCGGTCAGATAGCCTTCCTTATCGGTTTCGCCGCGCATCGCGTGGCCTCCCCTGTTGCAGTGCAAGGAACAATTTTGCGACATATGATTGTATAAATTCGAATAGTCGAATATACTAATTTTTGAAAACAAGGGCGCAGCAAATTCGCCCGCCAAATAGGGAGAGACGGCCGTGGCGGAAATCGTCGTTATGGGCGCCGGTCTTGGCGGCGTCATCATGGCTTACGAGATGAAGGATCAGATGCGGCCGGAGGACAGGCTCACGGTCGTAACAAAGGATCCGATCTATCATTTCGTTCCTTCCAATCCCTGGGTCGCCGTCAAATGGCGCACGCGAGAATCCGTCGAGGTCGACCTCGCACCTACCTTCGCCAGGCGCGGCATCGCATTCAAGCCTGTACCCGTCAGCAAGGTCTTGCCGGACGAGAACCGGCTCGAGCTCGAGGACGGCACGACAGTTCGCTACGATTATCTCGTAATCGCCACCGGACCCGAGCTTGCGTTCGACGAGATCGAGGGATTGGGTCCGAACGGCTTCACCAACTCGATCTGCCACATCGATCACGCCGAGAAGGCTGCGGCAAACTTCGAGGCGTTTTGCGCGAACCCGAAGCCCATCGTGGTTGGTGCCGTTCAGGGCGCCTCATGCTTCGGCCCGGCGTACGAATTCAGCTTTATCCTCGACACCGAGCTGCGCCGCCGCAAGATCCGGGATCGCGTTCCGATGACCTTCGTAACCGCGGAACCCTATGTGGGCCATCTCGGTCTCGACGGCGTCGGCGATACCAAGGGCCTGCTGGAGAGCGAGATGCGCGAACATCACATCAAGTGGCTGACTAACTCGCGCCTCAAGCGGGTCGAAGCCGGCAAGATGACGGTGGAGGAGGTCGCTGAAGACGGCTCAGTCAAGACGACACATGAACTGCCGTTCGGCTTCTCGATGATGCTGCCGGCCTTCCGTGGCATCGCGCCTCTGCGCGGCATCGACGGCCTTGTCAACCCGCGAGGCTTCGTTCTGGTCGACAAGCATCAGCGCAATCCGAAGTTCAAGAACATCTTCTCGGTCGGGGTCTGTGTCGCGATCCCGCCGGTCGGACCAACCCCGGTGCCCTGTGGCGTTCCGAAGACCGGCTTCATGATCGAGTCCATGGTTACCGCGACCGCCATGAACATCGGCCAACTGCTGCGCGGCAAGGAGCCAACCCATCAAGGGACCTGGAATGCCGTCTGCCTCGCCGATTTCGGCGATTCTGGCGTTGCCTTCGTCGCCCAGCCGCAGATCCCGCCACGCAATATCAACTGGTCGTCTTCCGGAAAATGGGTTCACGCCGCCAAGGTGGGCTTTGAAAAGTATTTCCTGCGCAAGATGCGGAAAGGCTCTAGCGAGCCGTTCTACGAGACGGCAGCGCTCGGCATGCTCGGCATCGCGAAGCTGAAGAAGGTCTCAACCGGCTGACGCTGGAAGAACCAACGGCGCTCTTGGCCTGCATCGCCTCGAGCTCCGTCGAGAATTTCTGTTGAATCGATCCAGTGAGAGGACCGGAGCAATCATGTCTGACGCAGCAACGAGCAACGGCAATGCCAAGACGATGACAATTATCGTCACCAAGGGCACGCTGGATTGGGCTTATCCGCCGTTCATTCTCGGCACCACGGCAGCGGCCATGGGCGTCGATGTGACCATGTTCTTCACCTTCTATGGGCTGAGCCTGCTCAAGAAGAAGCTGGATCTGCAGATCTCGGCACTCGGCAATCCAGCCATGAAGATGCCGATGATGGGCATGCACATGGGCATGCCGAATATCGTCGCCATGCTGCCCGGGGTCGATGCGGGCGCCTCGCTGATGATGAAGAACATGATCAAGAAAAAGGGCGTTGCCTCGATCGAGGAGCTCCGGGAGGCCGCGATTGAATCGGAGGTCAAGCTTATCGCCTGTCAGATGACGATGGACCTTTTCGAGTTCAAGACGGAAGACATGATCGAAAATCTGTCCCTTGGCGGCGCGGCGACGTACATGGAAAAGGCGCTCAAGTCGGATATCAATCTCTTCATCTGAGCACAGCGACAGCTCCTAACCTTCGATTTGACCCAACACCCGACAGCAGGAACCGACGATGGCTGACAAAACACTTGATGCGAAGGGATTGAACTGCCCACTTCCGATTCTGCGCGCGAAAAAGACGCTCAAGGAGGTGCCGGCGGGCGGTACGCTCGAGGTGCTTGCGACCGACCCGGGTTCGGTCGCGGACTTCGCCGCCTTTTGCAAGACGACCGGCAACGAACTCGTCGAGTCCGCCTCCAAGGATGGGATCTACCGCTTCCTGATCAAGCATACGGGTTGAACGACCCACCTCATGATGCAGCGAGGCATCATGAGGAGGAAGAATATCCGCGTTAGCGTCGCCCCGGTTTGGGAGTACCGCAAAACGCCTTATACAGCGCTTCCAGGACGATCTTTACCTTTTCGTCAGCGAGACGGTAATAGATCGTCGTTCCTTCGCGACGTGCCGAGACCAGCCCGTCGAGCCGCAACCGAGCCAACTGCTGCGAGACCGTCGATTGCCGGCGCGAGAGCAATTCCTCAAGCTCTCCCACCGTTTTCTCTCCATCTGTCAGAAGACACAAGGTCAGGAGCCGGGACTCGTGCGCAAGCGCCTTGAGAAACTCGCTGGCAAGCTGAGCGTTGCCGGCCATTTTATCCATGTCCAACGGGGCGGCGACAACCTTCATCTTGGGCAGGGCCATGATTTGCCTTCCTAATTCAAATATTTGGCTATTTTAATATAGCTCCCCGAGGCCGGCAGTAAAGGGCGAGGCCCGGGCAGAGCTTCGGGTTATGCTCGGCGCCGCCCGCTGGCCGAGCCCGCGGCTCTCCGGCTTCGGCTCACTCTGACATAGTTCAGCAGAGAGTTTTCGCTGACGCTGCAACCGCTTGGGACGCCGGGGTGAGTCTTTCTAAGACGTGCGGCTTGGCCATCGTTGGCTTTGGATGACGCCATCGAGATGGGCGTCCAGCATGAATTGGCCATGGTTTCCGAACCCACAGCCAAGCTGCACCAAGCTCGAGAGCGTCATCAACGTCGATACCGGGGCAATGGATCGTGCTCTCGGGCTCTCAGGGGCGAGAAGAGATGTGTCCCGGTCGGTCCACTGCAGTCGCAGGACGACCTTCGAATCTCAGGCAATTCGCCTGCTGATACGCGTCCGCCCGATCTTCGCTGCAACGAGGTACGACAGCGGAACCCTGCGGCCTTCATCGAAGCTCTGCCTTTGACGAACTCACCGGGTCGGCGGCACGAAATGGTCGCGTGCCGTCGCAGTCCGACCTGTTTCGGTATCTGTGATCATGATCTCGATGTTGACCTCTCCATCGGGGATCGCCGCCGCCCGAACCTGCAAAGAGACTCGAAGCTCTCGGGTCTGATCCTGTCCAATATCGACGACCAATCGGTCGTCAGCACCGGGCGTCACACCAGGACTGCGCACGGTTGCCCCGGTCAGACCCGCCACGGCGATGGCAAAGCTCCGCGCGGCGCCCTTGTTGAGGAGGCGCACCGTATAGTCGTTGCGAACGCTGCCATCCGAAAGCCGCACGAAGACCGGATTGCGTTCGTGCAGCACGTTTATCCCCATGGTGCTTCTGGTCGCAAGCGAATAGAGCATGATGCTGCCAACGATCGCGATCGCGCCGGCGTAGATGATGGTGCGTGCGCGGATCGGCCGATAGATCGGGGCCTTCCCCTCGCGACGCCGTTGAATATTGATGTCGGTATCGTAGCCGATTAGGGCGGTGGGCCGGCCGACCTCCCGCATGACATTGTCGCAGGCGTCAATGCACAAGCCGCACTGAATGCAGCCGAGCTGGATGCCGTTGCGTATATCGACGCCGGTTGGGCAGACATTGATGCACTGGTGGCAATCGACGCAATCGCCAGCCGAATTGCCATGGGCTCGCGCCAGTTCGGCCTTCTTGACGGACATGCGCGGCTCGCCGCGGTCGCGACGATAGGTGACGTTCAGGGCCCATTCGTCCGTCAGCGCGGCCTGGATGCGCGGCCACGGGCACATGTAGATGCAGAGCTGTTCGCGGGCATAGCCGGCGAAGAGGTAGGTGGTGGCGGTCAGGATACCGATCCAGAGATACGCAACGAACGGCGCCTGGAACGTGGCGAGATCTTTGACAAGCGTTGGCGCGTCGGCGAAGTACAAAACCCATGCTCCGCCAGTCCACCACGCGATCATCAGCCATAGGACATTCTTCAGAAGCACCCGCCGGATATGGGTGAAGGTCCACCCTGCTTTGTCACCGATCATCCACTCGCGCCGGTCACCCTCGATCCAGCGCTCGACGGCGTAGAACAGATCGGTCCAGACCGTCTGCGGGCAGAGATAGCCGCACCACAGCCGACCAGCGACCGCGTTCATGAGGAACAGGGTCATGGCGGCGAGGATCAAGAGGCCGGTGAAGTAATAAACCTCTTGCGGCCACAACTCGATGAAGAAGAAATAGAAGCGTCGGTGCGGGAAGTCGATGAGCACAGCCTGGTCCGGCAATCCGGGCCCGCGATTCCAGCGCACGAACGGCAGCAAATAGTAGGTCCCGAGCGTTACGCCGAGGATCGCCCATTTGATGCGGCGAAATCGGCCGTGGACCGACTGTGGATACACCTTCTTGCGCGGAGCATAGAGCGGACCTTCGATGAACGTGTCGTCAGCCATCGCCTGCGAACTCCCACTCGGAGATTTCTAAGACTACCGATCCTGGCAGCTTCGCGACATGAGCGAAGTCAAAGGACCAGCGCAAACGCATCCCCTCCACTCAAATCAGCGCGCCTCCCAACCCTGGAGATCGCGCCTCAGGTCGATTGCGAGCGAAGCCGCGCTTGTGAGGACCCCCCTATTCACGGCCGCGCAATCAATGCTATTGAAAGCCGATGCGCAAATCAGCCACCGCTGTCCTTGAGAAGAAGGCAAGCGAGCTCGCCGCTCTCATGCGAATGTTCTCCAACGAGTATCGGCTGTTGATCCTGTGTCAGCTGGTTGAACTCGGTGAGGCGAACGCCGGCACACTCGCTGCCTCCGTCGGCCTGTCGCCCTCGGCGCTCTCCCAGCATCTCGCCAAAATGCGCGCGGAAGGCCTTGTTGCCTTCCGGCGGGACAGTCAGACGATCTGGTATCGCATTTCCGATCCGCGGGTCGAGGAATTGTTTGCGACTCTGCATCGGCTGTATTGCGGCAGGAAGGCTCGCTGAGCCTCCTGCACAATCGCAAGCTGCTCACGCTCTTTTCGCCTCGCGCGACTCGACCCACCAGAAGAACAAGCCGGCGCCAACCGCCAGCGCGATGAACCATGCAGCGTCGGGCACACCCGTGACGTCCGGGAGCCGCACCTTGCCCAAAGCCCAGACATTCAGCACATGAGCCTTGAGCCAGTCAAAGCTCAACGCATAGAGAATGGCGCCAGCCACCATGCCCAGCGCCCCGACCAGCGCATGAACGCTGCCGGTCGCGATGGCGCCGAGCGCCGTTCCTGGACAATAGCCGTAGACGACCATCCCGACCCCGAACAGTGCAGCGCCGAGCGCAACCGCCAGCATGTTCGCATCCTTCACATAGTACTTCGTATTGCCGGTATCGACGAGCAGCAGCACGCCGAACCCGCCGGCCACGATCGCAGTCCCCATGACCTTCAACACGGTGAAGTCGCGCAATCGAAACTGGTTCTCGATCACGTTGCAATTCGTCACCTTGCCACGCTGCAACAGAAAGCCGAAGGCGCCGCCCATCAGCAGCGGGCCGAGAATCGTCATCACCGTCATCTGCTTTCCCCTCACAGTTTGCGGAACAAGAGTGCGGACAGGCCGACCCCCGTGCCGAACATCACGGCCAGGAACAGCCAGCTCGAGACCGCGAGCTGCAGGCCTCCGGAAATGCCGTGCCCGCTGGTACAGCCACCGGCCAGCCGCGCCCCGTACATGATGACAATCCCGCCCACGAACGCGCCAACAAAGCGCTTGGCGACCGAGGGCCCGAAACGCTCCTTCCAGACCTCCGGCACCAACTCCAGCCGCCATGTTCCGGACAGGACTGCGGAGACGAACGCGCCCACGGGAATGCCGACCAGGAACCAGACGCCGTAGTCCGATTTCAGCGGCATACTCTTCCAGTAGGAGTTCTGCGCCACCGCCTCGGGCCCGAGCACCGGAATCGCAAACAAGGACGCGACGCGCGAAAGCGCGGTGGTGACACCGAGGGGGTCGCCGAACGCGGCAAAGGCAATCCAGCTCAGGAGACCAATGCCGGCGCCGACAAGATAGGGCGACCAGTTGACCCGCGCCGCGCGCGGAGCTTCGCCAGCGAAACTATCCGTGATGGTGGTCATGCGCGTTTTCCCCAACGTGCGGCGGCGTTTTGCGGCCCAATCAGCCTGCTGAACACTTCATATTCATAATCTATAATTTAGCCGATTCTAAAATAATGATCAACAGCCCGCAGGCGAATTGGCCGCTGCTTGCCGTTGCGCCGTGCCCCGGCGATCGACGAGCAGATCCGTCAGCCCCGCACCCAGCCACATTCCGCCAAGCACCAGCCAGGCGGTGAGCGCGAACACCGAAGCGCCGGTCACCCCAGCACCGACCGCACAGCCGCCGGCAAGCATCGCGCCGAACCCCATCAACACGGCGCCAAGGAGATAGCGTCGCATGCCGAGACCATCCGAGAATCCCTCCAGCCGAAGTTCGCGCGCCACCGCCGCGGCGACAAACGAACCCAGGAACACGCCAGGCAAGATGCCGAGGTCGAAGTCGAGCCGAAGCCGCGCGCTGTTCAACACCACCATCAACAGCTCGGCGGACGGGCCACTGAAGGTCAGGCTTTTGAGCGTGACGGGATCGAAGGAGGCCTGCGAAAGCTGGTAGGTGAAGAGCCAGCCGGCGACGACGGCCGCGCCTGTTGCCAGTGCTGACAGGATCAGGCGACGCGGCAGATGGCAGCGAAAAGCGAAGGCAAGACCCGCTATCAGCCAGAGGCCGCCGAATGCGAGCTTCTCCGGCGTTCCAGCGCCAAAGACGGCCATGATGTCTCGCGACGGGCCGCCATCCACCAGCCAGATATTGCTCAGCCATTCCCGCGCTGGGGACAACAGACCCCGATATGCGGCTTGCGCGGTCACGGCAAACACGAGCCCTGACAACAATGCTCGCAGATTGCCGTTGGCGGACAACACGAGCAAGCGGCTGGCGCATCCGCGCGACAGGATCATGCCGCAACCGAACATCACGCCGCCTATCAGGGCACCGGAGATGCTGCCCTGCTGCGCGAGTTGGCGCGCCTCGGAGACATCGAGCCAGCGGAGCGCAACAAATGCCTGCGTGCCCATCAGTGCGGATGCGAAGGTCAGCAGCCAAATCGCAAGACGCGCCCCACCCTCACCCCGGGAGAACTCGATCACGGCGGCGCGCAGGCAGAACCGGCTGCGCTGGGCGAAGAAGCCGAACAAGCCGCCCACCAGCAGGCCACCGAGCCATGACAGGCGGTCTTCGCCCAGCAGATCGATGACTGGCGTCAACACGGTCGCCTCAATCGTTTTCAAACTAAATAAATCTACTGCATTGGCGGTCTCGCCAAATGAGCCAGATCAAGGCTGACAGCTCGTGTCGCGAGCGAGCGGGCGCAAAAGGACCCGCCCACTAGGGGCGCAGATAGGCATAACCCGACTGTTGCAGCTCGGCGAGCCGAACGACGCCGCCTTTTTCGGCAATCACGAAGCCTGGTATAAGATCGTCAAGCTTCACGCCCTGCGCTTTCATCGTGTTGGCGCAGGCATCAAATCCGACGCCGGCCTCGGCCAGCTTCTGCATCATGGAGACGGTGTAGTCTTCCGCGGCCAACGCGTGGAAGGCGCGAAGCGCGGGTCCGTGAACCACCAGCCTGATATCGGCCCTGCCCGGCCCGCCGACACCGTCGACATGGTTCTGCACGTTACCAAGAACAAAGATGACGCGGTCGGCATCCGCCAGATGATAGACGACGCGCTGCCCGGCTGGCAGCTCGATCGCCGCCGCAGCCTCACGGGCTGCAAAGACACCGAACAGTCCGCCAAGGCTTGCGCGCAGTAGGGATCGACGTTGCATGGTTCCTCCTAGCCTGTCCTCACGGTCGAACGATCGTCCAGCGCTTCTCCGCAAGCTCCATCAGCGCGGCAACACCGACTTGTGCCACCTCGACGCCGGCCATCAGGGGCGGTCGCCTGCCCTCCTTGGCGGCGAGCGTCTCCAGCGTATTGCCGCACGCGACAAAGCTGACATTTGGCATCGCCTTGAGAAAGTTTGCCATGCGATCCTTCACAGGCGAGCGGTCTTCGAGCAGCATGTCGACGCCGCCATTGAAGGCCACCACGATGATCTCGGCCTCCTCGCCTTGCCCTGAATAAAGGCGCGAGACGTTGGCGGCAACATCCAGCACGGCGCGCATCTTCGCCGGGTCGCTGTCGCTGATCTGAAGCGCGAGCCGGTGCGGCTCGCTGGCCTTGAGCGGCCCGGCGGACGCTGCAGCGAGCAGGCCGGCGGGGAGGATCACGCGAAACAGCGTGCGGCGGCATATCCCGCCGGGCGTCACTCGACGCCCCGCGACTTCCCGTCCTTCGCGTCCTCCGGCGTGACGTCGATGACGGCAGCGCGTGCCGTGATCTTTACCGGATCGCTGCAGTCCTTCATGCAGGGATCCCTCTGCCAGAACGATCTCTCGGCCGTGGCGCGATCATCCATCACGAAGCCCTGCTCGTTCGGCATCTTGATCGAGGCCAGATTCTTATTGTTCAGCTCGAAGTTCTGATCGGTGACGATGTCATCGAGATAGAGCACGTATGCGACCAGCGCGTAGTATTCGTTGGTGGAGAACGCTTCCGCATTGCCGTAGGGCATGGCGTGACGAACATAGTCGAACACGGTCGACGCATAGGGCCAGTACGACCCGACAGTCTTGACCGGGTTGTCGCTGGTGAGCGTACCCTTGCCCCCGGCCAGAACCGGCCAGCGGCCGTTGCCTTCGCCGAACTCGCCATGGCAGGGCGAGCAATTGTCCATGAACAGCTTTTCACCCTGTGCGACCGTCCCCTTGCCCTCTGGCAAGCCTTGCCCGTCAGGCCGCACGTCGATGTCCCAGCCGCGGATTTCGTCCGCGGTCGGGGCGCGGCCGATATTGTAGCGCGGGTGAGCGCCGGCCTCGCCTTTGCCCTGCGCATTGGCCTGCGCCAGCGCCGGGGTGACGATGACGCAGGCGAGCAGCGTCGTGGCAAGCAGCTTAAGCGACCTCGACATTCTCGACCTCTCCATTGGCCTGAACGTGCCAGGTCTGGATGCCATTGTTGTGATAGATGGAGTTGACGCCACGGATCTTGCGCAGCTCGGCTTTGCTCGGCTGCACATAGCCGGTTTCGTCCTGCACCCGCGACTGCAGGAGCAGCGGCTCGCCGTTCCAGTCGAACTCGTAGTAGAAGCGCGTCAGCGCCTTGTCGAGAATGGGCCCATCAAGCCGCGTCGGCCACCAATTGCGCCCGCCGTCGAGCGAGACATCGACGCGCTTGACCTTGCCATTGCCTGTCCAGGCCAAGCCCGAAATGATGGTGAAGCCCTTGCCGTGGCGGATCGGCGCTTGCGGGCTAGGGCTCGTGATCACCGACTTGGCGTCCATCGCCCAGGTAAAGCGGCGCGCTTTCCCGTTCGGCAGCAGATCAGTGTATTTCGAGGTCTCCTCGCGCGTGTACCAAGGCTGATCCCCA
>Ga0070738_10001210_pt1 | contig 55771 bp, 47 predicted proteins | sample Coa_R2_2_FD_66446 | JGI IMG/M metagenome (GOLD analysis project Ga0070738, IMG submission 66446) | Surface soil microbial communities from Centralia Pennsylvania, which are recovering from an underground coalmine fire - Coalmine... | ecosystem: Environmental > Terrestrial > Soil > Unclassified ... | reverse complement strand
GATAACAATGCACCCAATCAGTACCATGGGAAAAACCCTGCTCTTGTGCAAGGCTCGTTACTAGCAATTCCGCCAAACGTGACTGAAGATAATCTGAATTTGCAAACAGCACCAGGGAAAAAGCTGTTTCATGCCTTGCAAGATTACGGTGCTTACGTTGTGGATGACGCAGGCTGGGATGGCCATTACTTCGGCGTGGAACACGGAGTTCTTGAAGAGTTTCGCAACACCTTTGGCTACGATTTTGAGGGTACAAGCGGAAATTTCTATGATGATTTTATGAGGCTATTTGAAGCACTTTATATTGTTGATAACAATGGCCCGGACAGTGTTGGTGGTGGTGGAACTCCGCGTGTGGATTTAGCTCCACCAATTGGTAACTAGGTGAAGCACCTACAGTTTTTTTCAACTGTTAGAATAATAGTAGATTTGTGCATAAGCTACAGCAAAAATTGGCACAATTACAATATTCGTTCGGCTCCGACCACATACTTGGGGTAACCTGTTCATGAGCATTGTGCGACGATCTCGGAAAAGCCAATGGCAACGTTACAGTCTACTGATATTTTTAACAGGTTTAGTACTCTCTCTTGTTCTCGGCAGCATAGAAACTCCTGGTAAAATTGCGACACGAGACAAGTTTCTTTGGCCATTTTCCCCAACATCACCTTGGAATATGCCCATTGGCTCCAAAGCTCATTATCTACCAGCAAACATAGCTCGTGCCGGCTTTGCTGGAGCGGATCAGGAGTACCTGTTTAAGCTCTCCAAAGGCGATCCGTTGCGTCAATTGTATGAACCTGGTGCTTGGGGTGAAGGGCGTTGTAAAGGAACAAAACCTGTAGGAATCTCACCATTGCCAGTTCCTGATAACTTAATTGTTCCAGATGCAACTAGTAAACCATACAACACACCCAACAATGCGTCAGCCTTTTTGTTGCCTGATGGTAAAACCTTGGTGCAAATTGGACCGTTAGCTCGTTGTCAACCAGGAAGCCCACTATATGGGTTCCATTACTATCATGACGAGGATATTTATGGACAAGGATTAGGTGGGTCACATTTTGGTTCAGGTCTTTCTGCTATTGGTGGATCTATTCGTAAAGGTGAACTCACTAGCGATCAGCCGATTCGTCATGCTTTGAAAATTCTCCTATGGGGAGAAAAATACCTTTACTATTCCAAGGAAATTCCTGGTCATCGCTGGCCTGCAGCACTTGCGGATAACAATGCACCCAATCAGTACCATGGGAAAAACCCGGCTCTCATGCAAGGTTCGCTATTGGCAATTCCTCCAAGGGTGACCGAAGCTAGTCTCCATTTGCAAACAACACCAGGGAAAAAGCTATTTCATGCTTTGCAAAATTACGGTGCTTATGTTGTTGATGATGCCGGTTGGGATGGTCATTACTTTACAGTGGAAAAAGGGGTTCTAGAAGAGTTTAGAAAAACCTTTGGCTACAATTTTGAAGGCACAGGAGGAAAATTTTACAACGATTTTATGAAATTATTCCAAGCACTTTACATTATTGATAATAATGGACCAAAGAGTATCGGTGGTGGAGGAAAACCACGTGTGGCTTTAGCGCCAACTATTGGAAACTGAGTCATGGAAATTGCAGAAATGTGTTTATTTTGATGGCTTTAAATAATCTTGCCAAAAATTAATAGAGGTAAAGTCATTAGCAGCTTGATTCCACTCTCGTGTAACGCTTAACCATTTTCGTCTATTTGTGACTACTGATTTCACCCAGGAAAATAAGATATAAATACCTGCCTGATTATCCAATTCATTTTGGTAAGAGTGAGGAACTTGATCAATAACAAAAATGACTCGTTTTTTGGCAAATCCTTTACAGATAGAGTCACGTTCTTCCATGCCATATCGGATCAGTGCACTTTCATTACGAATGAGAAATGGCGGTAGTAAATGACCGTTAAGTGTTAATAAACTGAGAAGCTTTTGAAATGTGCCGACTGTAGTGGGGAGTGCCTTATCATTGAGACTTGGGTTCTGAACTATGGTTTGGCTTGTATGACTTTTACTGAATTCACAAACCTTAATATGCAAACTCTCTGGATCGTTAGTTTTTAAGAAATCTGGACCTTGCATATAGTCTTCAAAAGCTCGGATATACATCTGGGCTGCATTATAGTTAAATAGCAATAAATGATAAACTATCCCCATTGTTAATATTTTGATGACATCTAAATATTTAGTAGAGTCATGAATTGAGTTCGTTATTAGCATATTCCGGAATGTGTAGTAGGCATCCCAATCTGGTTTTTTACTATATGAGAGTTCATGCCATACACATAAAGATGGGAAAGCAACGATGGGAGTATTAAGTTGTTTGACTCTTAAGCTAAACTCGATATCATCTATTTTTATAAAAAAAGGTAGCGGTAACCCAATTTTTTCGACAACAGTTTGAGAAAAACAGAAGAAATAAAATCCACCAAAATCTATGTTATCTACAGTTAAAAGAGAGTTGAGTGCGGTGGAATTACGTAAGTCAAGATGATGCTTGAGAGAGGTTAGTATGAATGGACGATGTTGCAAATTTTCATCTTGATCAAAGCCCTGATTATATAAAGCTCCAGCTTCATGTAAAATATGCTTATTATGCAGATCTAACATACTACCTGCTACAGCAAAATCCTGTTGAGCATACTCATATAAAGAAAATATTCTGTAGATAACTTCACTATCTAACTCAATATCATCATCCATAAACAAGAAATGAGTGTAACCCCCTTCTTGTAAAGCCTCAATTAGTCCTTTGGTGAAACCGCCGCTTCCACCAACATTGCGGTTAGAGATGAACTGCACTCGTGGATGGAAAAAGTCCCCTTGTTCAAGTGTTTTTGCATTGTCTACTATAAAGATTTTGAACTGTTTATCTTGCAATAATTTATCTTGCAAAATTGCATTGACTGTTCTTTTGACAAAAGCTTCTTTTTTATAGGTACAAATTATAATTGCTAACGATACATTCTGAAGCTGTTGTTGCTCAGTCACTAGGAGTCCTTCCGTAAACCAGCCTTGGGTGCTCAGACAAGTTACTTCTAAATATGTACGACTTTGCTGGAGTTCTGGCAAAACAATTTTGACATAATCCAAGTTTTGACACTGCTGAAATGTCTGGTAATCAATTAATTTTTTTTCACTAACCTGATTTTCTTGGTAGATGGCAACTGCAAAATCTCCCTCTAACTTGAGTAGATAGGACAGTGTACTAAGCGTTGTGTATTCTTTGTAGAAGTTTTCGTAAATGGAGTTAAAGTATGTATTTAAAGATAATGTACTGCCTTTTTTTAAAAAAATTTTACTTTCTGATGTTTGAGGCTCTAAACTTTGACTATCGTATTTGATGTATAAAGGAGCGATTTCATCTGTCTGGGGAAATTGTACTCTACTGATAACTTTCATCCGTTTGCTAGTTTACTAAGAGTATTTTTGCTATAGAAGAATTGATTTTAAAGCTTTGTAAATATTGCAATGGGTAGATTAAGAAGATTGATATGAACAATCTGATACGAAGACATCAAGAGGTAAACGACAGCCTCCGTAACCTCTATCTCCCACCAAATCTGTAGGACCAGAAGTGACTTCCCAAGTCAATGGTTCAGCGATCGCATCCAAAATGTAGTTATTTGAAAGTATAGCTGGACCAACTGAATAAATATTTGGATGTAGTGGATTTCTCTCTAAATGCAAATGAATTTCATGAATACCTACTGGCATTTGTAAAGCGGGTTGATTGTGATCAGAGTCTAAAGTCATAACTCTATTTCCTTCGAGTGTTTCAAACCCAATTCCAATAACGAAATCAGCTATTTGTTGAAAACACTGTACAGTAAATATTAACTCTAAAGGTTCTCCATAACTGAAACCCATATTGGAACCTAAGCGAAGACGCAGCAAACGAGCTTGTTCTCCAAAATTACCAATTCTACGTTTAGAGTCTAGGTCAATATCAAAAATTGACACGGATAATTGAGCAGAATAACGCTGAATTGCTTCTTCTATACTATTGACATGTTTATTGACTCCTTGCTCAAGGTAAATTGCCTTAGAACACAACCGTCTAATGGCTTGCATATTATGGCTAACAAATATGACAGTCCTCCCTCCTTCTGCAACTTCTCCCATCTTGCCTAAGCATTTTTTTTGAAAGGTGGCATCTCCTACTGCTAATACTTCATCTACAATTAATATCTCTGGTTCTAAGTGAGCAGCTACAGCGAATGCTAACCGCACGTACATCCCGGAAGAATAGCGCTTTACAGGTGTATCTAAAAATTTTTCAATTTCTGCAAACGCCACAATTTCATCAAACTTACGTTGTATCTCTGCCTTGCTCATTCCTAAAATGGCACCGTTAAGAAAAATATTTTCTCTACCTGTCAGTTCTGGATGAAAACCTGTTCCCACTTCTAGTAAACTAGCAACTCTTCCTTTTATTCGTATCAAGCCAGTCGTGGGTTCGGTGATTCGGCTAAGAAGTTTTAGTAGTGTTGATTTTCCTGCACCGTTGCGACCAATAATCCCAATTCTATCGCCTTCTTGAATCTCAAATGATACGCTCCTTAAAGCCCAAAACTCCTCCTGACTTGGTTTTATCCCCTTACTTTTGGCATTAAGGCTAAGTGTACGAACAAGAGATTGTACGGCATTAGTCATTGCACCACGAAAAGTTTTATAACGATAAAAACCCTGTTGCTGATGTGTAATGATGTACTTCTTGCTTAAGTTCTCTACCTGGATGACAGTATCTGACATATCTGCCTCACTTACTTAATCTAGATTTTCTATGGATAAGTCAATGCTTGAAAAAGCGTTTTTCTATGACTTTCTCAATTCCATCAACCATTTTTTCTAAACTAAATTTAGATATAATATGCTCACGACACCTTTGGGATAATTGAGGATCTTTCTCTCGCCAATCAATAATTAAATTGAGAGTATTGGATAACTCTTGTTCGTCACCCGGTGGAAAAAGCAAATTTTGAAATTCTTTTGTCAAGATTTCAGAAATTCCTCCAATGTGACTAGCTATCACAGGAGTACCGCAAGCCATTGATTCAGTAATGACTAGTCCAAAAGGTTCAAACCATAGACTAGGTAGAACTGTGACATCACTAACCTGATAAACACGACTAGGATTACTGACGTGACCTAAAAATTTTACATAATTTTCTATCTGTAGGTTGGCAGATAACTGTTCTAAAGATTTTTTATAGTCTTCCCCCTCAAGCACAGGCTTTCCAGCAATGAGTAGTCTGGCATTAAGACCTTTTTTGCGTAATAAAGCAAAAGCTTTAATCAGAGTTTCTAATCCTTTTTCTTTATCTATCCTTCCCACATAGGAAATAACTCTGACATCTTCAGGAATATTCCATTCTTTTCTCAGCAAGGAGAAATTAGTAGGAAGTTTATACTTCTCTAAATCAATTCCATTATATACAACATCAATCTTACTCTCCTGACAACCAATTTGCACCCAATCTGATTTTGTCTTATGAGAAACAGCAATAAAATTTTTAGCTCCTTTCAAGCCAAGCTGCCATTGACAGTCAATATTTGCAATTCCAAGCTTTTTTTTAAAATCCTTCAATCCCCTATTCCCTTCCCATATCTTCCCTTGCTTGTATGGTGGAGGTAAATGGAGATAACAGACTAAGGGAATATTCCTAGATGAAGCTATAGCATAACCAAAAAGAGTATCTGTAAATTTATTATTGAGAACAATACTGTTCTCTAAATTTGGAATTTTTTGGTTGACTTTCCAAATATCAACAAGAAAGCTAAATATTTGTTGAGGCTTATAAATTATAAATCTATTGACTTTGAATAGTTGAATACAAAATTTTTGATACTGCTCAAGTAGATCACCTTCTTGAGAATAAAGTAGAGTAATTTTATGTCCTCGCTCTTGCAAACTACGACAGAAATTTAATAGTACTGCTTCTTGTCCACCGCGTTTTGAAGAAGGCTCTTGCTCTAAAGCTATGATGTGCATCGACTTATCACTTTCACTACAACAAATAAATAGGAACTATCCGAAAACATTTAACATACTTTGACGTAGTATGTGAGTCAAAGAACGTACACCACTGTAGCCATGAGGACCAAACCAACGAATCATTGCGATCGCCACACTTAACCGCACACACTTCTGTGAAAAGCGTGTTGACCAATTTTGAAGAAGAGCCTGGGTGCGATAATGATCTGCTTGCTTGTGATCGCCTGCATCAATAGCCAACCAAGCTAAACCAAGAAAGACGCTAGCATAAGCACGGTTTCTTAGATAAAGCGAATCTAAGGGAACATTTTGAAATGCTTTCTCAATGACGGTGCGAAGACTTTGGATCATCTTCGGACGGTTTTTGGTTGTATTGTTTGCGTGCTGTCGATACAGAGTCAGCGGTTCTTTAACCACAGCAACAGAATAATGAGCCGCAATACGCAACCACATATCCCAGTCCTCTGCAAAAGCAAGACTAGTATCAAACATTCCTACAGTATCAAAACAACTACGGCGAACCATAGTTGAACTACCTGTTGAGATCATGTCATCCTCAATCAGTTGCTGCCACACATCTCCTTGTGCATGAGAAGCAATTACCCTACCAATTGGTTTACCCAACTCATCAATCAAAACCGTCCAAGTGTAAACTAACCCTACCACTGGATTCTCTTCCAAACAACGAACCTGTTTTTCTAGCTTCGTTGGCTCCCACAAGTCATCAGCATCCACAAATGCCACATATTCCCCTTGTGCATGAGCAATACCTGTGTTACGTGCTGCAGATACACCTTGGTTGGCTTGCGAAATCAATTTCACTCGTGGGTCTGTTTGAAGAGAAGCCCAGTTCACAATTTGATCTGAGCTCCCATCATCAATAATCAAAACTTCAAAATTAGTGAAAGTCTGGTGCAAAACACTTTTGAGGGTGTTTGGCAAATAAAGCATAGCATTGTATGCAGGAATGACAACAGACACCTTGGGCATAATTGAATTCATACTTGTGGTACATTTTTGAACATAAATTCTCGTAATTGCTTGCCGATCGCCTTAGGTGAGAAGTGATCTTCTATGCGATGACGAGCACGTTTACCCAACTCAAGCCGCCAAGCGTCATCATCCAAAACACGACCCAGTGCTGTAGCAAGTGCTGTAACATCTTCTCGTGGTACAACAAGTCCACCAGAAACCTCACCTCCTTCAAGAATATCTGGTACACCTGGAGCATCAGTGGCTACTACGGGTAAACCGCAAGCCATGGCTTCAAGTGGTGCGATGGGAAAGCCTTCTTGTCGAGAGGAAAGAGTATAAACGTCAGCAGCTGACAAATAGCGCCGAAGCACAGCACGATCATTTACAAACTCATCTCGCCACATGACACCCTGCAGGGGTATCTTTGCAATGCATTCGCGGAGTTTTTCAGCATCAGGACCTGTCCCTACAAGTAACAATCGTAGGTCTTGGTCTGGGCGATCGCGACAGATTTGAACCCAAGCCGATACAAGAATATCTAGCCCTTTACGATGAAAATCAATGCGTCCATGACAAACCACTACCCTAGCATCGAGAGGAATGCCAATCTCCGCACGTGCTTGGCTGCGGTCTACAGGACTCCATGTCACTGTATCCATGGGATCGAAAATATGAGCTATCTTGGCGGATGGAACTTGATAGCGACTACGAACCCGCTCAATTTCTTTTTGAGTAGAGATAATTACACCTGTGCATCTTTGAAATGCCAATTGACGCAGGGGATATTCGAGAAAGCTATGTGTTTGGTCTGCGCCTTGGAAAGTAGCAAACACTGGCAGACCTGTCAATTGACCCAAAAGCACACAAGCGTCAAAGCGAGCATACTCATATTCTTGGCATAAAATAGCCTGGCAACCTTCACGGCGGATTTCGCGAGCAAGTAACCCCAGTGGTGTAGATAGGTAAGTCCCCACACTTTGAGCAAGATTTTTCAACTTGGTTAGCAGAGAACGACGGCTCACATTGGAGTCTGGAATGTCTTTGAACGTTTTTCCCTCACGCGCGCCGTAAAGACTAAGTGCCTTTTGTCGAATAGCGCGGTAGGCAAGATAGCTTTTAGATGCAGGTAAAACGCAAATTGTTGTCCCAGTTGGTGCGTGGATAAAGCGTGAAGGCTCAGTAAAATGGGCAGAAATGCAGAATAACACTGTCTTAACACCAACTTGCTTCAAAGCATTGATGTAACCAAACATCCAACTACCAATAAATTCATTACAGAAAGTCTCGAATGAAATATTAATGTGCTCTAAAAAATCGTCAATCAGGTCTATACAATGCACTAATGCGATCACTGGTTGTGGTTTATCAGTATTGACTAGCCTCTCGGGGCTTTTATAGTCCAGCATAGTTGTCAGGGTCACACAATATTTAATTAAGTTAAGAGATACAAATAATCAGCAGTCTGATTTACACAGAACGAGTAAATTTTTTATCACTTTAGCGACCACGAATCAAATGAAATTGTTTAAAATTGGTTATGCGTCGTCGCAATGCATAAGTTAGCTCTAATACTCTGCTATAACTATGATTTCCAAAAAACTGCAGCGCCGTGATCGCTAAACTTAGGCGGATATATTCGCGAGAGTAGCGTAGCTGAGGGTTATAAAAAATGGCTAAGTCACGATAATGAATAGCCAGCTTATAGTCTCTATTTATAGTTTGCAAAGCTTTCCAAGCCAAACAGAGATTTGCATAACTGTAGCTGCGATTCTTCAAGTAAAGTAACTCTGTTGCTACTGACTGAAATGTTTTTTCAATCACTTGGTGAAAAGCTTGTTCCATCACTTGACAGTTTTTAGACATACTGTTAGGAACTTGCCGATAATAAGCTAGAGGTTCTTTGATCACAGCAAAAGGATAGATAGTTGCGATGCGAATCCACATATCCCAGTCTTCAATTGAGCGTAAATTTCGGTCAAATCCACCCATTGTGTCGAAACAGCAACGACGAACCATCACAGAAGGACAAGCAATTCTATTCCATTGAACAATTTGTTCCCATACGTCTCCTTCTAAATAAGACTCCAACACTCGACCAGTCGGTTTGCCCCTTTCATCGACTAAAGCCATCCAAGTATGTACCAGACCAACTTTTGGATGATCATCAAGGCAACGGACTTGCTTTTCTAATTTTGTTGCTTCCCAAAGATCATCAGCATCCACAAATGCTATGTAATCTGCTTGAGCATGAGAAATACCTGTATTACGAGCTCCAGATAAACCCTGATTTTCTTGCGAAATCAATTTTACACGCGAGTCTACTAGCCCAGAAGCCCATTGCACAATATTATCGGAACTACCATCATTAATAATCAGGACTTCAAAGTCAGTAAAAGTTTGCTGCAAAACACTTTCCAGAGTGTCTGGAAGATACTTCATTGAGTTGAATGCTGGAATAATGACGGAAACTTTTACCATATTTTTAATTTTCAGGATTTATTTCATTTTTGATTTAAAACACTATTGTTCATACGAATAACTCGTGCCGGATTACCTACAACAACAGCCCCATCAGGAACATCTTTCACAACAACTGAACCCGCTCCAATAACAGCATGATCTCCAACTGTAATTGGTCCTATAATGACGACATTAGAGCCTATATCTACATAATTCCCTATTTTAGGTGAACCCGTGTAAGAGCCATCCGGACGTTTTTTATTGCCAATTGTTGTGCAATGCCTAAGGGTACAATTTGTCCCAATTATCGTTTCGTGATTGACAACCAAACCAACACCATGAAGCAGTTTAAGATTTGCTCCTACCTTAGTATCCCAAGGTAACTCAACACCTAATATCCACTCTACAATGAGTGCATAAAAGCTGCGAAAAAATTTAGAGAACAGAGAAAATGGCGCAGGCAATCTGCCAAGAATTCCTACTGTTCGAAACATCAGTAATATCAACCGAGACTTTGAATTGGCTTCTTGGTTTGCTTCCCAATCTTGTAATAGGTGACGAATAAAGTTAGTCATTTTTCTTAATCCATCCTTTATTCTAGTCAGCTAGGTTTCTTCAAAAAGAACTCCCCTGGGTGCCTCTGTAAAGAGTTAATAATTCTCTGTCTGTAAGAACTTTTTCACTCTTTTTACCCATAAAGTAAAATGATGATGCCGAGTCGAAGGTACCAGGCTGATCAATTAAGTAATAATCAAAATACTTTAACCAAAATGATGTTATTCTCGCAAAAGCCTTGACCAACAATCTAGACAATGGGGACTTAACAAAGCTTAAAAGAAAGTATTGATATGACCAAGCTAATGCCATTCCAGGCCCACACACTGCACCACTAGAAATTTCTTCAAATTTGTTAAATAAACGCCGATGTCCTAAGTGAGTAAAGCGAGTAAAATCATATTTTCCTAGGTGTACTTGTTGGATGAATGGAGTTTCTGAATAAACTAAGCCATTTGGTTTGAGCACGCGATGAATTTCTCCTACACAATGATTGGGATCTAAAACATGCTCAAGAACAGCTTGTATGATAACTCCATCAAAAGAACTATCGGCAAAGGGAATAGTGTGTGTGTCAAATATAATTGAGATGCGACTACCAAAAGCAACATCACTCTCAATAAGTTCGAGTGTAGGGTGTGCAAGCAGTTCATCCATACCTTGGCCTACTACACTACCACCAATTATCAAAACTTTGGGATGTTCATTCTGCTGCAAGAGCAACTCTATAAATTTTTTATAATTGGTTTTTGCCTTAAGATTAGTAATAATTCCAGGAATCAAATTTACGACCAATCTTTCTAAATGAGACTTCGGTTTAAGAGTGTTGTTTTGGTTATTCAGAAAATCGCTAATAGAGAAAATGCTAGCTGATTCATTGATTAAAATAGGAATACCATCAATAACAGGAAAACAACTTTGGCAATCAAAATTTGTGCATTGAAATTGCGAGTGAGTTGATTCTAGATTAGACATACAAACTGGACAGCGAAGCTGTTCTTGCGTACTTGCCGCTAATTTGATTGTGTTATTCGTTTTTAGTTCCGTTGTCATGAATAGCTTCCCTTAGTGTTTGTAGATGGCATCTCGTTCCAATTCCAGCCAGCGATCGCCAACACGGTAAAGAAGTAGAAAAACAAAGTAGTATGGCTCCAGATATTATCACTCAGCATCCCTGTCAACATAGAAAACATCACAGCTAACAAGATGAAACACAAATCACGTTGTGCACTTCTAGGAGGTGCTGAGCGGATTAACTGGATAAGACGTATACCTATAGCAACAAAAAAACCAATATAAGTGACAAAACCAACAATTCCTCCTTCTATCAAAGCCCGGACATAATCATTATGAGGAAGATAACCATTACCAGCTGCTTGAATACTTAACCCCAAGCCATAGCCAAAAAATGGAGACTCCGGAAAAACATAGTTCATGAGTAAATTCCATTGCGCAAGCCGCCAGTTAAAGCTATTGTTATCTCCATTTGACATCAAAATTGCCCGTGATATATCTATTTGGGGATTCAGTAATGGTGTGTTAGCTAGAGAATCAAGGCGTTGTCTTCCAAAGTCTGAATTCGCAAATAGACCTATGATCAGAGCAAAAAAGATTGCTCCACCAATCAGGTTAAGTAAGCTCAATTTTGGGACAACCAAAACGAAAACAAAAGTTGCAAGCATAGTCAAGCCTGTGAGGGCTTTGGTACTGACAAAACAACACGCAAGTAGACCAAGTATTGCTATCCATAGTTGACGATACCTAGCGTGACCAAGTTGCCAGCATGTCAAAGCAATAAACATCAACAACAGAGTTGCAAAGCCATTCGGATGACCAATAGTACCCTTAATGCGGGATGGTCCTTCGACAGGCATTCCACCAAGTTCACCTCCGCTACCATCCACCAAAAACGAAGGTAGCAAAAAAGGTACAAACATCTGCATGAGTGCGACTGTAACCGGAATGACAAGCGCTAAGAATAACGTCAAGATCATCTTTTCAGGAGGGATTCGATCCTTAAGCTGCATCACCAGCAAATAGACCATCAGCCAGCTAAATAGACGCATCCACTCACGGATACTTTCTGGTAAAAACCAATGTAGTCCTACCCCTCCAAGCGGTATAAGTATCACCCATAAACCCTGTAGCATTACCCAGCCTGCAAAGAACCACCAAAAACCATCGGTTTGAACTCGGCGACCGCGCAACAGCATAACGAGCACATAAAGCAGGGTTAAAGCATCCATACCCACAGCGTATGCAGCAGGTATTTGTTGACCAGAGAATGGATCGAGACAAGTACGTATGATGAGTAGACCTAGTATAGCTTGCTCAAAACGAGTGATAAAGTAGACGCATATTGGCACCGCAACTAGAGCTAATAATAGGTAACGGGGCTGAACACCTGCTATGAACCCTGCAACTGTACCAATTCCAATAGCTATTAACCCAACTACTAGAGCTAGGCGCGAGGAATGACTAGAGGGTTGATGAATCAAGATCTTTACCTCATTCTAATTTCGTCTGAAGGGTTTTTTCCGCTGCGTCCCAAAACTAGTCAAACGCTTTGCGGGTTGATAACCCTTAAGCGGATGGCGGTAATGCTTTTCTATAGAATCAGTCATTCCATTCACCACTACACCTAAAACAGGTATTCTATTTTGTGTTAATTCCGCTACAGTCTTTGAAAGAGCTTCCTTAAGGGTGAAACTGGGACGTGTCACCAACACAATTCCATCGCTATGGCGGCTCAAGCTTGCAGCATCAGCACAAGCACTGAGTGGTGGAGTATCTATAATAACTAGATCATATTCTTGAGATGCTTCTTCCATAAGAGCCTTCATCGCAACCGACTCCAGCAGCTGTGAAGGACGGCTGTGCAGTTCTCCACAGGTCAATACATCCAGGTTCTCAATATCTGTTGGCTGCACTGCATCCAGCAGGGATAGATCTTTATCAATCACATCTGTGACTCCTGGCTGTGGCGGCAAATTGAACAGAGTGTGCTGGACAGGTCTTCGCAAATCAGCATCAATAATCAATGTTCGCCAAGACAACATAGCAGCAACAGCAGCTAAGTGTGAGGCTACTACCGATTTACCTTCGCCAGAAATGGTGCTACTAACAACAACTAGCCGCAACTGCTCTGGACCTCTAAACTCTAGAGTTTTGAAGAGCATACGGTATGGTTCAACCAAGCCAACATTGTCTAAAAACCGTTGAGACTGACCAAGAAATAACGTTTTGGCAGGTAGGCGAGGCAAGACTCCCAACAATGGCAGTTTTAGAAGTTCCTCTGCTTCTGAAGCATCATGCAGGGTATTGTCTAAGACTTCCAAAAGCAGCACAACACCAGTAGCTAAGACAGTCCCAAAGGCAATCGCGATCGCCAGTACAGCTTTTTTCTTCGGCGACGTGGGTGTCGTTGGTATTTGTGCTTGCTCTATCATTTGCACATTACCAATTTGCTGGGCTTCAGCAATCCGGGCTTCCTCATATTTGCTTTGTAGCAACTTAACACTGTCAGCTGCCTCTTGGCGTTTACGGGACAATTCAGTCAGTGGCTGCTGCTTGAGTGGCAGTTGTGCCAGTTTAGTTTGGAGGTTGGCTCGCTCAGCTTGTACAACATTCAGTTTCTTTTCAATAGCCTTGCGCTCAACCTCATTGAGAATCAGTTTGGAGTTCAGATCCTGGCTAATCTGGTCGCCTGCAACAGTGTTAGGAGCAATCGATTGATTGCCATTTGGTGAAACACGGCTCAGTTGCTCAACGTATAACTTGTGGAGAGCGTCTCTTTGAGCAACCAAACCTTGAACAACGGGATGGTCTTCTGTAAAGTGTGTACGAGCTTCAATTAGCTTTGTTTCGGCTTCTGTGTATTTATCTCGTAACTCTTTAAGTTGTGCATCTTGACCACCACGTACAGTTGCGTAGGCACTGTTGATTGCTTTGGCGTCGGTCACTTGCCGCAAAGATGCATCTCGCGCTTGTACCTCTTTAAGTTGTGCAGACAGAGCACGCTCTTGATCTGCCACTGAAGCCAGGCTATTCACCAAACTATTAGTTTGTTGATCAAAAGAAACAATACCGCTTGTATGTCTATATTTACTCTCAGCAGCTTCTGTGGCTTCTAGTCGCTTGCGCGCCTCGGGCAATGCTTCTGTTTCCAAAAATTTCCGTACGTTAGCAGCTTCTCGGCGGATTGATGCTTGACTTTCATCAACGACTGCTTGAGCAATGGCATTAGGTACCTGAGCCGCAAGTCTTGGGTCTTTACTTTGATAGCTCAGTTCGAGAATGTTAGTAGCTGGAACAATTTTCACTTTTAGACCTTTACTGAGGTCTTCAACTGTTGGCTTACTTTGAGGTGAATTCCCATTAAGATGAGGAGCAATGTTCGTAAGAGCTACTTTCAGAACACTGTTGGACTTGATCAATTCTGCTTCGTCAGCCAGAGGATTCGGACCACCAGGTACACCTGAAGGCAGTTGGGTGAGGTTACGACCTAAGTCAGAAACGCTCACACTTTTATCATCAAGCATCAATCGCGCTGATGACTCATACTGATGTGGGGTGATCTCCAGGTAAGCGATCGCCCCACCAATAACAGCTGCGAAACTAACCAAAGCTGGCAAACTTCGTCGCTTCAACACTCCTAATAAGTATGAAATGCCTTTGTCCATTACGATATACCCTTGTAGAACATTTGTCCTTTGTCACGAGTCATGGGTCATTAGTCATTAGTCATGAGTTACCAAGAACAAATAACACAGGACAAAAAATCAATGACTAACGACAAAGAACGATCACTATTTTTTGCCAATCACCCCAGCTAATCTATTCTCGTTAGACTCACAGAGCCGAACTGGCTTAGGCGAGTTCAAAAGTGTCGTGTATAGTTTCAAAGTTTCTGAAGTGATGTGATCCCAGCTATAGTTAAGCTCGACAGACTTACGTGCATTTTGAGCCATGACTGCTAGTTCTTGGGGATGATGAATTGCCCAATTGAGGGAACTAACAAGAGATTCTAAGTTGCCTTCTTCAAAGAGCATTCCTCTCCCTCCATTCACCAATTGCTGGTGGGGTGGAATGTTGCTTGCCAGCACAGGTATACCTTCTTGCATTGCTTCTAGCATGGCCAGAGGTAGTCCCTCCAAATCAGAAGGAAGAACAAACAATCCTGCTCCCCGCACAATTTCCCAAAGGCGTCGTCCCTGTAATTCGCCGGCAAATACGATATCTCGATTTTTGGCAACTTTTTCTAAGAGTTTGGCACTGAAGGATTTTGTATCACTCACACCACCCGCCAAAACAAGTTTCCATCCAATGGGTTTAAGCTTACAAAAAGCTTCAACTAGCAAATCAGGACGCTTTTCCGGGACAAGTCTACCTAAAAACAGAATGTAACGCCCTTGCTTAAGACCTAGCTGATTTCCATAGCCAAAATGGGGATCTGACTCCCCATAGCTGGCTGGTGCATTGGGAATATAAACGGTTTTTCTCCCGTAAGTTTGCCAGAAGTACGTTTGGAGTGCATCAGATACAACTATGATGCTGTGAGCGAAGCGTACTGCTGCTTTCTCACCCATCTGAATTAAGCGGGTGGAAAAATTGCCCCACTTTGCACGTTGCCAGTCCAATCCTTGACAAGTCACAACGACTCCTCCTGTGGAGGAGATTATTCTGGGTAAGCAAGTGAATAACGATGGTCCCAGAGCATGGAAATGAACAATATCGTATTTCTTAGCAAGGGTTAAGATTGCTCCCAGTCCTGAAGTCATCAAGGCGTCTGCTCCTCTCATATTCAAGCCTGGTAAGGAGATCACTTGAACTCCTTGAAAATCATAACGCTTCAACCAAGAACAGTCAGTGTAGGAACAGCGGGCAAATAAATCTACACTGTTACCTTGAGCTACCATGCGGGGATAGACTTCTGCACAGTAATGCTCTATACCGCCCTGTTTGGGAGGAAGACCTTTTGCACCAATCACAGCAATTTTCATCTGTTCTACTTTTGGTATTAAAAGTTGGGTAGATACTCTCAGGCTCACGAATATGAAAGGACACGCTGCTCCCAACGTTGCCACATTTGACTGTATACTTCATTAATAACAGTGCGGGCAGCATAGGGTTGAGCATTCCGCATACATGATGTTACAGGATATTGCTCAGGATGCAACACTACCTTGCGTAAGGCATCTGCTATACAAGTAGGTGTTCGTTCTTCACATACAACTCCACTATCGGCAGATAGCAGTTTTGGGGTTTCGCCTGTTCGTGTTGTCACCACTGGCGTTCCACAAGCGAGAGCCTCAAGAACGACGAATGGTAAGCCTTCAAAAATACTGGTCAGAACTAAAACGTTGCAGACACGGTGTAAATCAGCTAGTTCTCTTTGTTGGAGTGCTCCTAGCATTGTCACCCGTTCAGACAGACCCAATTGACCAATTTCAGCACGCACTTGATTGGCCAACTCACCATCACCTGCTATCAACAGGTGAATATTTGGATCATTTAAAGATGCGATCGCCTGTACAAGCAATAGCGGATCTTTTTGAGGATGTAGGCGACCAGCAAACAAGACAAAACGTGTCTCTTCCGCAAGACCGAGCTTTTTGGCAAGATTGCGCCTTTGGCGATCGCGCTCTTCCATCGGCAACGGGTAAAAAATCTCTTCGTCAAAGGTATTTTTTAGGAAAGCAACACGGTCTCCAACTTTGGGATAACGTTTGCGATAAAGTTCAAGTGAATCGCTGTTACACGAAAAAATTTGGGTAAATTGACCAATTAACAAACGCTCCAACGCAAAATAAGCTTCTGGAAAGCGCCGCCAGAGGATCGCATTTTTGTCGTCTGCAGATGTGATCTGTGCCTTAATATCGTTCTGAATAAACAGCGTCTTTTCACCTGACCAATTGAGGGTTGCAATAGTTGGCTCTAATCGATAAAAATGCATAAAGTCTGAGGCTAAGTGTTGTCTCAGAAGAGCCGTTGTATACTTGAGTGTTGTTGGTATTAGCCCCCTAACATTATCATTTTCTAATTTCAATAACGGCAGGAAACTAAGTTCTCTCCCTGCAAATTCTGCTTCTTGCCATTTTCCCAAGGCAACACTCGGATCATTACTTGTTCCTACAAGCCGTACAGTGAATTCACTTGGAGCATATTTGATGAAGGTGTTGATTAGTGTCTGAATTCCACCAATAGTGGCGTTCCAAGGATTGAACTGATAAAAAATAGTCAGCACAGGTTTATGCATAATAAAGCACGATGTACGACTTTAAGTACAAACACTGAATTCATTTTTAGTTGTTGAAAACACCACTACAAAAAAGTATTGGTTATGTCTTCCTAAAAAGTAAATAAGTTAATTAGTATCTGAATTCCTCCGTTAGTAGGATTCCGCGTACAGCAAAGATTTAAATGTTCAGCCAACACTAGACATTTATTTGACAAGTAGGGGGAGATGATTTCTACCCTCTAAAAGACACATAGATTTTATGTGCTTTTTACATAGAAATTTGGTTACACTCTATCAAATCGTAGTATTCATGAAAGTTAATTCACATTATCTTCATCATATCTTTACAAAAAAAATAGGCTGTCATGTATAAATTTTATCTTCAAAGGTGAAGTTATGTGATAATATTCCAAAGTTCTGCATTAATTTATACTGTAAGCTTCAACTAAAAATTGCAGCAAGTTTATGATAATTTAATAAATTATCAACCGTATTTTAACCAATTAATAGAATGTAAATAGCAATACATTCAAAAATGACGGTTCCTCCAACCTCTCATAGCAATTCACTATAAATTTGATACGCTTGGCAACTGGAAAGACAAGGAGGACAAGGGGATGGATTTGTATCAACAATTTCGTGAAATGAGATCACTGGGAAGAGAACCGCCGCTTTTTAATCTGGGGTTATATAGATGTAGAGACGTTGAACTGCAACGTCTCTACACATGCCGAATATCTAATCGATGAATCTCTTATCTATTTGGATTTGGCTTCTAAGCTTTCCAAACGGCTTCTGAGTTCTTGGTTTTGTTGTTTAAGTTGATCTAGTTCAGAGCGCAGCGCAAGAAGTGTACTTTCTGGACCAATGTTTTTTTGTATCCGAGCAATTTCTTCCTCTGTGTAGCGCCGTACACGTCCATCCGGTGTTCGATCAGAGATCGCTTGTAAAATATTGATCGCTTTAGGAGTTTCCATGTACCCCAAAGCCGTAACTGCTGATACTTGGGTCAAAAAGAATGTTTCTTGAGAAATGTCTGTTAAGCGCTCTAGAACACGTTCTAGATTTGCAGCACTTTGACCAACAGAAATTTTACCTAAAGCACGAATTGCTGCTAGACGTAGGGGTTGGGGTACACCAAGTGAAGTGTACTCCATGATTAAATTTAATGCTGCTTCTGAGGTTTTGAGTTCCGCTAAACCAGCGATCGCTCCACTCCTGACAACTTCATTCCAACCTGCTCTCTGCGCCAAAAGAGAATTCAGCACTTCCAATACCTGTTGTTCTTTTTGCTTATCTTCTCCTGGTGCAACAATTGCGCCCAGAGCATGTGCTGCTGCAGCTTCCACATAATAGCTGGGATCACCATTCTGCAAGAGTTTTTCTACAGCTTGGTAGCTTTCTAGAGTCTTGAGTTTAGCCAATGCTTCAACCACGGCGCGCCGTACATGAGCTTGTTGGTCTTGTAACCCAGCAACTAATCCCTCAAAAGCTTGGTTTAATTTGATTTCTGCGAGTTGTTTAGCAACTTCAGCACGCACACCCCAGAAAATGTCTGTTTCTAATGCTGATGACAGCGCTTTCACCACCTCCAATCCTCCCTTTTTTGTCAAAGCTTCCGCTGCATAAATACGAGAGATGGGATCAGGATCAAATTCTAGTTGTGCTTTTAATTCTGGTATTGGATATTCTAAAGTGACTGTTTTTAAGTAGTTATTTCCCACATCAAAGCTGATAAACTGGGGCTTTTCTTCTAGTGGGAAGTAAAAGCTTTGCTCTTGTTCATGAATTCGCACTGTAAAGGTCTTTAAATTAGGAGTGTTCTCTTGAACATAGCCAAAACCAATGGGAATTCTCAAGTCAAATAAATCATTACGGCTACCATTATTGTCTGATGTAGCTTGAGTTTGAGTCACGGTTACTTTTGCTAGCTTGCTATCCCCATCCCAAGCGTAAGCCACTTTAAAATCAGGATGACCACCGCGATAAACATACTGATCGAAGAGAAACAAAAGATTCCGTCCAGTAGCCTTTTCAATTGCTCGTAGTAAGTCTACTGTTTCTACAGTTTTGTGAGCATTATCCTGCACAAATGTTTGGATTGCCCTCCAGAAAAGCTCATCCTTCAATTCCGACCGGATCATGTGATAAACACAAGAACCTTTTTCGTAAATGTGACGGTCATAAAGTTCGATCGCTTCCCGATAGACATGTGTCACCATTGGACGGCGATAGCGAGTGCTATCTTCTGTCAAATAACTGCGAGCTTCTAACAATCGATAGTACGCTGCTTCTTGAGGACCATATTCATGTTCTGTCCACATAACCTCAGAGTAGGAAGCCATTCCTTCCTTGATCCAAGCATGAGACCAATGCTTGATGACCACCAAATCACCAAACCATTGGTGTGCTAGTTCGTGGACAACTAAGCTTTCGGTATTACGATTGTCTAATGCTGCTCTCTGGTCGAGTAAACATCTATCAGTTAATAGTGTTGTGGAAGTGTTCTCCATTCCACCAAAGATAAAATCATCAATGCAGACTTGAGCGTACTTAGGGTAAGCATAAGAGTAACCATATTTCTCGCTCAGAAACTCCATCATCCGCGGAGTTTTGCCCATGCTACGTTTAGCATCTTCTTCCCGTCCTCTTTCTACATAATAGGTAACGGGTTTACCTCTCCATTCATCTTGAATCTCAGCAAAGTCGCTCACAGCCAGAGTCATCAAATAGGTGGGATGAACTTGCTGCTGTGACCAGTGATAGGTTTTGTCGTCACCATCTTCTTGTGTAGCAATGAGTTCGCCATTAGATATGGCAATTAGATGTTTGGGAACTCGAACACGAATTTCAGAGGTAGATAGTTGTCCTGGATAGTCAAAGCAAGGAAACCAAAAACGAGAGTCTTCGTCTTCTCCTTGAGTCCAGACTTGGATAGGCTTGTTGGGGTAATGTTTGTCTGGTTGAATAAAGTAGATACCACGTTGAGGCTTTTCCACCGAGTAGGTAATCTCAATCACGATTTGCTTATTTGCTTGTGTCGGCTGATTGAGTTTAATAGACAAACGTTCTCCATCATAGTCAAAACTTTGGGAGACTTCATCTACTTGGACAGATTGAATATTTAGGTTAACAGCATCCAAAGTCAAACGGTCAATACCATTACGGATAGGCGTTAAGGTGATGCTACATTTGCCTTCATAACTTTGGTGAGGTATGTCCAGCTTGAGGTCTAAAAAAATGTGCTCAACCTGTCCAGGGCGATCAGGGTTATAGTGTGGTTTTGCCCCTGGTGATTCAAAACGTTTGTGAACGTTATGTTCTGTATCAAAATAATACTGCGACATTGATGCTTACTGACCTTATAATCCTGATAACTCTAGCGGCTTTTGTGAAAAAAAGCAGCCATCTCACGCGTATTTACTGAATCAACTCCTGTTTTTTCCCATCATCTCACTCTCTATAAAAGGGTAAGATTTTACGTTATTCATCATCAATTTACCATTTGTCTTTTGCAATACTAGTAGTTAATGACTAATAACGACAATAGGGCAACTGCCATCACGTCCTAAAAAAAAAGATTTACAAGTTCGCTTTTTTGTAATATTTTTTACCCCCTTCTGAATAAGTTTTAAGGCACTTGATGTCCTAATTAGCTCTAATTGGGTAAAAATACTCCGTTAAAGTTTGTTTACTTAGATATAGATTAGAATAACTTGCTACTGTTACTTAAATTAATTTTTTTTTATGAAGAACATAACTCCTTGCGGTTCTCATCTTTATACTTTTGAAATAATTTGCGGAGCTATTTATCAGGCATAGTCTGTAGGATCACTTATTTTTCTAGTAAATACCGTATTTATGACAGTAATAGATCACAAATGCGAACATTCCCTAAAGACGTTTTTACCAGATTTTTACCAGACTAGAGGACAACTTGTTTAAAAGAGGTTTATGACAATGCGTAATAATAAATCAAACTTTTTAATTCCTGCTGTGGGCGCTGCTGTCGTTGTGGCAGGAAGTATTGCAGCTTACACTTATTTTAAAAGTGGACCTTCTGGAGATCTCGCAGGCGCTTTGGAGAGTGCCAAAATAGTTCCAAATGAAGCGGTCATGGCAACTTATATTTCTACAAAGCCTGAAGTCTGGGCAAAGTTACAGCAGTTTGATACAACAGCAGCACAACAGATAGTAGCAAAAAGCCTAAACAACTTTAATCAAGATGGGTCAACAGAAAGTAATTTTTCTTACGAAAGAGATTTAAAACCTTGGGTCGGTGGTGTAATGATTGCCATGTTGCCAAACAGTCCAGTCCAAGGAGTACAAAATCCTCCCCAAGCATTACAAGAACAGAATAATATGCTGATAGTTGTGGGGATTAGGGATAAACTTAGTGCTTTGAATTTTGCTAACAAATTTAATTCACAACAAGGAATGACAACTAAAAAAATTGATTATAAAGGAGAAAAAATCACAGAAGCATCAGTCAAAAACACATCAACTTATAGCACAATTTTGAATAATACTTACTTAGTATTAGCTCCTCAAAAGCAAGCTGTAGAACATGCTATTGACACTTATAAAGGAGAGCCTTCTTTTGCAAGTAAAGAAGATGTAAAAGGCATGTTAACAAAAGGAGTGGATATAGAAAATACTCTTGCACAAATTTATGTGCCTGATTATGCAAGCATGGTACAAAACCTGAGCCCAAAATCTCCTAATTTGCTCCCTCCACAAACCTTAACGCAGTCGAAGCAGGTAAAATCAATCGTGGCAGGCATAGGTGTTGATCACTTAGGAGTCCGGTTAAAGGCGATCGCTAATCTAGATCCACAGCTGGTTAAATACCAGTACCAAAATTCTTCTAACCAAGTTGTATCTCAATTACCAACTGATACAATTGCTCTTTTAAGTGGACAGGGAATCAGCAGCTGGTGGCCAGTCTTTGTGGAACAGTCAAAAAATAATCCAGAATTTAACCAAGGACTACAGCGAGTCCGTGAGCAACTGAAATTTGTCAACATAGATCTAGATCAAGATGTGTTTAGCTGGATGAATGGGGAATTTGCCTTTGCTGCTATTCCATCCAATCAAGGTGTGCTGGCTCCTGTAGGTGTTGGAGGAGCGTTGGTATTTCATACCAGCGATCGCCAAACTGCTGAGACCACTTTTGCTAAGCTAGATGCATTTGCCAAAAAACAACTATTCAACATTGCTCAGAGAAATATTGATGGAAAAGACGTCACCGAATGGCAAATCCCTCAACAGGGGGCTTTATTGGCACACGGTTGGTTAAACCAAGACACCGTATTTGTGGCTATTGGTGGTCCTGTGGCTGATGCGATCGCTCAGACTCAAAATCACTCTTTAGGCAGTAACGAAAACTTTCAAGCTGTTACTAACTCTCTACAAAAACCAAATAGTGGCTACTTTTATTTAGATATGGACAAAACTATGTTTCTGCTAAATCGGTTTGCAGGGTCACAAAAGCAGTCTTTTCCACCTGAGACCAGTGCCATTCTGAATTCTATTCGTAGTTTGGGTGTCACAACAATCAGCCTAGACAAATCAACCAGCAAAATGGATATGTTATTAGCACTGAAGCCAAAAAGTACAAATTAGGAATTGCGGCTATTGTCCTCCGTGTAGGAGTTTTAAGAAGGGTGTGGGGTATGGGGTGTAGGGTGTAGGGTATCCGCATCAATGAATTGAGGGGCTTTAAACCCGCTTGGGTGTAGAGTAGGGTGTTCATTTTCTGCAAGAATTTCTTTTTACCCCTACACCCCACACCCTACCACCTACACCCATTTTTTCGGTAAAAATTCAAAGTCTCAGAATCCCGGTTTCTCCACGAAACCGGGATTCTCGTTTCTCACGATTGTCTGGACTGATCGCGAGCGCGTATATCATAAATTAAAAAGTTGTTGAGCCTTTTTGAGCTTATGATCGCAGATAAAACCACGACTCCCCGCTTAGCTTCCCATATAGTCAACGGGGTACTAGCAATTAAACCTTTAGCTAACCTAGCTAAGTATCAAGCTAAGCAGATGATCATCAAACGTGCGGAGAAAATAGGGGTACCCTGGACAAAAAAAGTACAGACACTACAAGCCCATGATTGGGAGGCTGAGCTCGCTAAAGTACAAAACTCCCAGCTCACTTATCCAGATTACTATCTTCGCTCATTCCACGCCTACGACAAAGGAAATTTGTCTTGGGAAGCGGCTTTGGAAGTGGAAGTAGCAGCTTACGCTGTTCACGCTAACATTTGGCCTCATGCTGGGTTGCAAGGTGATCCTAAACTGCGGCAAAGTTATCACGATATCCTGACTAACTCCATTCCCTATCAACCAAAAGACATTTTAGACTTGGGGTGCAGTATAGGCATGAGTACCTTTGCATTGCAAGAGGTATATCCTGAAGCTAAAATCACAGGCTTAGATTTATCCCCTTATTTTTTAGCTGTTGCCAATTACTACACTCAGCAACGCCATGCCAGTATTAAATGGATTCATGCTGCTGCTGAAGCAACTCAACTAGCAGATGCCTCGTTTGATTTAATCTCTATTTTCTTGATGTGCCACGAGTTGCCACAATCAGCAACACGAGAGATTTTTGCTGAAGCACGGCGTCTGCTACGTCCGGATGGTTATCTAGCAATTATGGATATGAATCCTAAGTCAGAAAATTATCGGAAAATGCCGCCTTATATCTTCACTCTACTCAAAAGTACAGAACCCTATTTGGATGAATATTTTACTTTAGATATTGAACAGACACTTGTGGAAGCAGGTTTCAAAGCGCCAACAATCACTGCCAATAGTCCTCGTCACCGCACTGTCATCGCGAGCGTTATCAAATGAACCTTAATGCTCTCAGCATTTGGCTGTGCTACATTCGCGATAACATAGTGCAATTGTTGCTGTCCACTGACTTATTGAATATGTAGCATGCTCATGCTACTTCCAGATACGGAGTTGCTGTGGGTAGTCTTACCACCACTCCTGCTTCTTTTCTTTTACTATCACCGTATCCCAACTGCCCCATCTTTAGCACGGGTGCTATTGTTCTTTCTCTTGGGAATAGTATCTGGCCTCTTTGCTCTCTCTCTAGAGTGGATTTTTGAAAATGTAGTAAATTTGGTTGTGAACTGGCAGACAATGCAGTTTTCGCTTCTAGGAACTGGGTTACGGCAACTTTTAGAAGTGGGTCCAATAGAAGAAGGCTGTAAATTATTGGCGATCGTTGTCCCAACCCGCTATTTCCAAAGTCAATATAGATTGCGTCCTAGTACTGTTTATCTTTTCACCATAGCTGTTGCGTTGGGATTCACAACTGAGGAAAACTGGATTTATCTCAACAATGGTACAGCTTCTATTGTGGACCGTGTCATCGGTACACCTGTCCATCCAATCTTATCCGCACCTTGGGGATACGCTTTAGGGATATCTTTTTGGTTACATACTCGTTTGATGTACGACAGAAAACTTATTCTGAGCGCTTGGCTCAATTCTGTCGTCTGTCATGCTTTGGTTAATTTCTTATCTGGCAGTTGGGATTATCCACCACCCATACATTTTTTGAGCTATGGTTTATTTCCTTTTTTATTGTGGATGTTTTGGCGACTAGAGCAATTCTTGCGGAAATTACTAGGCAAACCTTCCATAAAATTGATTTCTAGCCGCACACCTCATCATTGGTTGTGGCAACACATTTTAGTCCTCTTTACTCTGATACTAGGTGGCAATGCTATTTTTGGGCTTTTTGAGCTATTTAAAAGTGTCAGCCTTTTGAGTCATTTGCAGCTTTCTGAAAGTCGTGTTTTATTGCTGATACTTAGCCGATTACTACTCAATATATTTGTCGGATTTTTGGCGTGGCTCATTTATCGCTACTTACGACATTTAGCACGCCGCCGATTTTTCTAATACTCATTAAGAGGAGCGCCTGATTGATTAACTAGTTAGTAGTTTCTTTACTAATGGTTGAGGAATAAAACTGATGACAAGTGCAGCAAGAGTTCGTAAGTTAAATTTTTGTTCTCTAAGAGCATTGAGAAGATAGGGACGTGCTTCTGCCTTCTTTTCAATTCTTAGCAAGCCAATCGATAAACTTGTATGTGCCTCTAGCCATTTGTCTCGAAAGTAGCTTTGAAACTCTTTTAAATTTTCATCTAACATAAATTGGCGATAACAAAAAATACCAGCTCTACTTGCTCTAATTTTTGCAATGGCATTCACATTGCCACTAATCATACTTTCAGATTGTGAATGGACACGATATTTACTTAATCTTTCTGGACAGTAATATGCCCCACCACCATTGCGACAAGCAAGGTAGACTAGGTAGAGATCCCAAAAAGGTCCCATTTGGACGGGAAATTGATTCCATTCAATAGCATCTCTACGAATAACAGTAGCTACAGCACAAGCGACTGCTTTATGGACTAACCCTATTTCATAGAAAGGTTGATAAATTCCTTCTTTTAACTTGTCTCTTTGCCAGCGGCGGCTATTTTCCTCAGTCGCTGTTTGATCAATTTTGCCATCTGAGTCCATAATATAATGGTCGCTAAAGGCTAAAACCAAATCTGGATTTGCTTCAAGATGGCCAACGAGTTTCTCTAAAAAGTCCTCATTCCAAATATCATCATCGTTTAAGCTAGCAACATATTTCCCTTTTGCTTCCTTATATGCAGCTATAACATTCAGTGCTATTCCTAAGTTAGTTGCATTTCGCCGAAATCGAATTCGTGGGTCACCAAATGATTCTGCAATCGCCTGTTGGTCTACAGGACTACAGTCATCAGACACAATAATCTCTATGTTTTTATATGTCTGTTGCACAGCACTAGCGATCGCCTGCTTTAGATAATTTGGTCGATTGTAAGTAGGAATAATAATGCTAACTAGAGGATTTTGCTGATTTATTGATGATTGCATAATCTAAGTAGATAATCGTAGATAATCAGTAGATTTCGGACTTTTTAGTTCAAAAGAAACTATGATTTTTTTGAATTAATGTTAAAAATTGATTCAATTATTGATTTTGAATCTACTTTAGACTATTAACACTAACCAAACTGACTATACGCACACAAAACTTGGTATAGTCAATTACAATTTAGATTTGAGCTTACTAAAAATTAGGCAAAGTGAGAAGATGCCACATCATTATATTTCTGGCTTTTTCTTTTATATATCCTCCTAATGAAAGATTTGAATTTTACTTTATTTAAGAGTGGGTCCTTCCAAGGTTATAAAAGTTATTCATAAAATAAACTCTAAAAAAAATAAATTTCTAACAATATTACTAGGTATATCCTAAATCATTGACAAAGATGGAGAAACCCGGTTTCTTAGAGAAACCGGGTTTTTTGGAACTGAAAAATTTGTTACTCAATTATAAATGTTATAGTCAAATTCACACTAAAACTGCTTCATTTTGAGTTAAATTGATTGAGTTTAACTCCAAGTCACTGCAGAATATTTCGCAAGAGTTATTTGGACTTTCTATTAATTTTACCTTGTAAAGCTTAGCTCCAATTTCTTGGATTGGCGATCGCAGTAAATTGGTGATATAAAGTGCAATATTCTCAGCAGTAGGAACAACCTTCTCAAAGTATGGGATATCTTTATTGAGGAAAGTGTGATCGAATGGTTCGATCACATAATTTTCAATCACCTGATTTAGGGCAACTAAATCAACAATCATTCCAGTACGCGGGTCAATATCCCCTTTGACTGTGACTTCTAAATGGTAGTTGTGTCCATGACCATTAGGACGAGCACACTTACCGTAAATCTCGAAGTTTTCTTCAGTGCTCAAGTGAGGGTGAGCTAGTCGATGAGCAGCGCTAAAGTGAGTACTGACGGTGAGGTAAGCTTCCATTTGATTTCCTATATATTCGGCACAAAGTTCGGGATTTTCAAATATCTGTACACGCACTAAGGGCAAATAAGGTGCTAGCCGCTTCCATATAACCCGTGCAATATTTTCAGTAGTAGGTAGAGTTTGTTTAAATTCAACCCACACATCGTTGAGATAGGAAAAGTCAAGTTGGCTGGTTACTTCCCGTTTAATAATCTGTTTTACATCGGACAAGTTCAGCACCATACCATTTTCATCTAATTCTCCCTTGAGGGAGACAAATAAAATATAGTTGTGTCCATGTCCAGGAAATCGAGAGCAAGCACCAAATTTTTCAATGTTTTCTGCCTCACTCAGTTCTGGCAACCAGTACCGATGACTCGCTGAAAACTGAGCGCGACGATTTACAACACATTGCATGAGTACTCTGGAAATAAAATTTAAAAAATCTTAAAATTACTCTACTTCCAGCATAAACCAATTGTTGTTATTTGATAACCACTATCAATTTTTAACCATCAAATAACCACAGATTCCTGCGCTTCGCAGTGCAGGTGAGTAGCAATACGAAACATTTCTTGCCCTGTATGCAAGTAACTTTCATCGTAATTTAGAGGAAAATACTCTAGTTCGTCTAGTCCATCACCAATTTGGTTTAGGGAGTAGTAAAGGTGAGCAGCTGTTCTTGCTAGACTAGGAGGATTGGGCAAAGAACGAAAAGTCATCTGTGCCTGTTTTAGAGAATCTCGACAAGCTGCTAAATAATCCTGAAAGTCTTGTAAAAGTTCATCATCAAAAGGATCAGCTGCTAATTTTTCAATTTGATCGTGTAGGGAATTCAGAATCCGGCACAGGAGACGATTCACTGGTTGATATACCAGACGCATCCATTCCTCAACTTGTTCATCAGCATGCTTTGCTGTTTTGCGTGTAGCCTCGTACTGCTGTTGAGCAGCAGCAGTACGCTGCTGACGAGTCGTATTCGTACTCCTAGCATTAGGATTAGGAGTGTAACTAGGACTGGGATTAGGATAAGAATTAGGAGTACGCTGCTTTTGCGTACTGTAACTTTTTCCTTTTTGAAGAGGAGTCGTACGCAGTAGTTTTTGATCGTATTTGAAGCGATTTTGGCGATCGCCTAAGATCTCATAAGCTGCATTGATGCGAATAATTTCATCATGGTCTGCTGTCTCCTGATTACTGTCAGGATGAAACATTTTAACCAAGCGGCGATAGGCTTGCTTAATTTCTGCTTGGGTTGCATTGGGATTCACTTTGAGAGTGTCGTAGTGATTAAACTCAGCCATGACTGAAATTGATTATTGGCTAATGCTGACAGCTATCCTGGGCTCTAGATCTTGAAACAACGGTGTACTCAAATACCTTTCTCCAAAACTAGGCTGAACCATAACAATCAAACGCCCCTGGTTTTCTTGCCGTTGAGCAACACGAATTGCAGCACATAAAGCTGCTCCACTTGATATCCCAGAGAGTAGACCTTCTTCTCGTGCCAACCGCCGACCATAGGTAATTGCTTCCTCGTCGGTGACACTAATAACCTCATCTATCAATTCTACCTTAAGAACTTGAGGAATAAACCCAGCACCAATTCCTTGAATTTTATGTGGTCCAGGTTGCCCTCCAGATAAAACTTGACTATTGGCTGGCTCAACAGCGATCGCTTTAAAACTGGGTTTACGTGCTTTAATAACTTCTGCTACACCCGTAATTGTACCTCCCGTACCAACACCTGCCACAATCATATCCACTTGACCATCAGTATCTTGCCAAATTTCCTCTGCTGTGGTTTCCCGATGAATTTTGACATTTGCTGGGTTGCGGAATTGTTGCAGCATATACGCATTTGGCATGGTATCTACGATTTCTTGTGCTCGCCGAATGGCCCCACTCATACCTTCAATTCCCGGTGTGAGTTCTAGTTCTGCTCCATATGCTCTCAACATTGCCCTGCGCTCACTACTCATTGTTTCGGGCATTGTCAAAATTAATCGATAGCCCTTTGCAGCAGCGACCATTGCCAAAGCAATTCCTGTATTACCAGAGGTAGGTTCTACCAGTACTGTTTTGCCAGGAGTAATCAACCCTTTCTCTTGGGCTGTATTAATCATGCTGATGCCAATTCGGTCTTTGACCGATGCCGCAGGGTTCATACTCTCTAGCTTTACTACAATTTGTGCGACACAGCCCTCTGCTTGAGGAATCCGGTTCAACTGTACCAGAGGTGTGTAGCCTACAAGTTCTGTAATATCACGAGCTATACGCATAGTTTGTTGTTTGTCAGTGGTAAATAATCATTGGTTATTGCTCATTGGTCAATAGTCATTGGTCATTTAGTGAAGACAAAGGACAAAGACCCAAGGACAAAAACAAATGACTAAATGTAATACATAATATCCTTCTGCTGTCGTGAGTCTCGTTTTTCACAGAGATCGGCAAGCGTGTAGTTTTGCAAAATTGAGTTTGACGCTTGACGTGCTTCACACCAGATCTCTTCTATAACAGCACTTTCTACAGTTTTAGGTGTAGTGTCTTCCTCACTTGTTTGTACGTCTAACCCTTCCAAACAACCCAAAACCTCGAAGACTGTTATTTTCCAGGGGTCTCGTGCCAACAAATAACCACCTTTTGATCCCCGTTGACTCTTGACTAAACCACCACGCCTCAACGTCGCTAGTAACTGTTCTAAGTAACGTTCGGGTATGTCTTGTTTTAATGAAATCTGTCGAATTTGGAGAGGTTCTCCACTTTGGTGATGAATTGCCAATTCTAGTAGAGCAAGAATTGCGTATTCAGATTTACAGGATAGTTCCACAAGGCGATAAAAAGTTAGGAGTTGGGAGTTAGGAGTTAGGAGTTTTGAACTCATAACTCTTTACTTCTTATAGTATACTCCGGCTCTCCACTGGGGTTTGCTGTTTTCTTTACTTAAAGACAAAAAACCCCACCAATTTAGTAGTGGGGGCCATATACTTATATTTCGTAGACTATTAAATGCTGGTAACTACAAGAGCTTAGAAACAGCTTAGAAGGTGAAGGTTGTTCTCAATGTACCAATCAACACGTCATCGTTGTTGCTATTTTGACCAGGAGAGATGAGATAAATCACACCTGGGGTGATAGAGATGTTATCGCTTACACGATATTTGTAGAATCCTTCTACGTGAATGGGTGTGTCACTGCCTCCAAAACCTCTTCTGTTACGCGCATAGGGTTCTGCACCAGCGAATAAGCCCAAAACGTTACCTTTCTTACCAAGATCGGGGAAGGCTACACCACCACCGTATGTCCAGGATTGGAAGTTATCAATCCTACTGACTTTACCTGATACATCAGAATAGGTACCAAACCCACTCAGAGAGATTTTGTCGCTGAGTCGGAATGATGCTTCTACACCGTAGCTGTTAACTTCAGCCGCATTAATAACTCTGTTAGCTTGCGCCGTACCTACTACACCAAAGTTGGAAGCGATTGTTCCACCTTCATCAAAGACAGAACTTCCACCTTTGAGGTATCCATGGACGTAGGTTGCAGCTATAGCAAAGCGGTCACTCAGATTAAAGTTGATCTGTCCAAGAGCTGCATAGTTACCGTTGAAAACACCTGAACCAAGACCAGGGTTGTTTGGGTTAGACGCCAAGTAACCCAAGGTTATGGAACTTGGTCTTAAAAGACCGCCCTTGCCAAATTTGATATTGAGTGCGCCACCTGCACCACCACCAATGTTATAGATTGGGTTTCTGGAGGCGAAGGTTGACAAGGCTCCATTACCACCATCAAAGTCTTCAAAGTAAGGGTTGACAGTGGGAGCATAATCGCTATGAGTACCGCCAGTTGCAGCAATATAAAGTTGCGCTGGTCCTATGGGAACATAGTAGGACAACCAATCTAGGGAGACACTGTTATTGTTATTGGTTGTGCCATTACCAGTGATATTGAAGGTTTGAGTACCTTCAGATGTTTGGAATGCTCCTGGTCCAACTGGTCGTGTTCCTAGATCGAATTTGTTGCTGAAACCACCATTACCAGTAGCTAGACGAGTATGTAGGACGTCTTTACCTGTGAAGCTGGTTTGCAAATCTAAACGCACTCTGTCTTGTAAGACCGCGCGGTTTCTATCGCTAGAGGAATTGAGCAGAGGAGCAGATAACGCAAAGATTGCCTCTCCTGCTAGTTTTGTGGTTGTTGAGAATTGATTGGCTTCCAATTCTGCTGTGCGTGCTTCTAGTGCATCCACACGACCACGGAGAGTTGCTAACTCAGCGCTAAATTCTTCTTGTAACCGCTGCAAAGTAGCCAAGTCTTCCTTGCGTACCAAGTCAGATGTTGCTGTTGCAATCAACTCATTAACTCTATCCAAACAGGCGTTTAAACCTGCTGCAAACTCATAACGAGTCATAGCACGGTTACCACGAAAAGTCCCATTGGGATAACCAGCTATACAACCATAACGCTCAACCAAGGACTGCAATGCTTGGAATGCCCAGTCTGTAGGCTGTACGTCCGAAAACTGAGAAACTGATGTCACTTGAGACTGAGATTTGTTAGTCCCTTCGTTGCTATAGTTGTTAACTTGCTGCAGAACGTTGACATCGTTTGTCTGCGTTGATTGAGACAAGGTTTCGGACTTTTGAGCTACTTTCGTGCCGGTGGTTGAGTTTGTTAATACTGAGGCGGATGTAGAAGTTTGCAGATTGTCAGATGCTAATGCTGACGCGGATGTAGCAACTTGTTGATTTTCAGTTGGTAAAGCCTTTGTCTTGCCAGCTTCAGAGTTGTTGGAATTTTGAGCAGCGATCGCCGTCGTTGAAATCAGTAGTGTAGCTGCCAAAACCGCTGGACTAGCTACGAAAGATTTCCACAATATGTTGGACATTTTTTCTGTTCTCCTCACACCTTGTTTAGATAATTTTGTTTGCTGCAACTAAGCTTGGAGAATATATCTTCTTATTTGGAAACTATGGATGAGGCTAGATTACCTTCATTCATATTTTAGTTTTTACCAAGCTAACTGTTAGTTAAGTTAAGGTAAAAAAAATATGTCATTAACTTATGCAAAAAACAGAACTCTATATCCAGTAATTATAAAACATCTATTCTGGATGGAACTCTGCTAGTGTCGCCTTGTGAACTGTCACACATCTAACATTTCTAAACCTACTCAGTGATGGTCAGTGCAACCGTGTATTAGGTTATCAAATCTAGAAAGTAGAGGTGTTACGCAGAAATTAGCTATTACTCTTTCGTGATAACTAGCATTGAAGTCTATGGGACAGTAATAACTCAGTATTATTACTTAGATAATTTTTTTTTACAAGTTATAGCTCTGTAGTGACAACGACAATTTGCCTTATCTATACATTAGGCTTGATTTCTTGAGATGATCTTTGCCAAATCGAAATCCTTTTGCGTCAAACCACCTGCATCATGTGTTGTAAGTGTGAGCTTAACTCTGTTATATGAAATTTCGATATCTGGATGATGACCTGCTGACTCTGCAGGTTCAACAAGTTGATTCACAAAGTTGATTGCCTCGACAAAGTCCTTAAAAACAAGGTTAAGTTGTAACTTAGACTTTTCCAAAGTCCAGTTTGATAAAGTGCTTACTTGTTCTTGGATTTCTTGTTCAGTAAGTAGCTTTGCCATCTCAAACTTTCCCCTTGTTATTTTATTGTTCTCAGGCTGTTGGTGAATAACAAAGTCTCCATAAATAACTATCCGCTCATACATTAGATCAAGGGACCTAATTTATGAGCGGTCTAGCGGGTCTTCAGGTTGTAACCAGACTGCCGGAAGGAACTCCAAACTAGCCTAGCTACTTGGTTTTACTTAAGTCTTTGCAAGAAGACTAAAGCTAACTTTTAGAGAACAGCCCCGGCACACAGCCGGCTTGCTACAACCTGATGACCCATGCATTTACTACTTTCTATCATGGGCATCACCTCCTTGTTGCCTAAGCGGTCTTAGTCTCAAAAAGGCAGAGCTTGTGGCTCTGGTTTTATCTACTCATTAATACTAGCACATCTATTTGGGAATAATGATAGTGCTTAGTTGTTAGTTGATGATTTTTTTGCTGCAGCCGTCCAGAAGCCATAACACTCTTGAATCACGCGTGAAAAATGAGAATCCCGATTTCTTGAAGAAACCGGGATTCTGAGACTTTGAATTTTTACAACTCCTATACGAATTGCTATGTGAATTGAAAAGCCCCCACTGATCAGTGGGGGCTTTTTTAACTATGAAATATCGAAGATTTCAGAGTTATTACAGAGCATTACCGCGAGGTAGAACTTCCTCAGGGAATACAAAATGTTCGTGAGGCTGATCTTGAGGAGCCATCCAAGCGCGGATACCCTCGTTGAGCAAAATGTTCTTAGTATAGAAAGTTTCAAATTCAGGGTCTTCAGCAGCCCGCAACTCTTGCGAAACAAAGTCGTAAGCGCGCAGGTTGAGAGCCAACCCAACAATGCCGACAGCACTCATCCACAAACCTGTGACGGGCACAAACAACATGAAGAAGTGTAACCAGCGCTTGTTGGAGAAGGCAATGCCGAAAATTTGGGACCAAAAACGGTTAGCAGTCACCATCGAGTAGGTTTCTTCTGCTTGGGTGGGGTTGAAGGCTCTGAAGGTGTTGGCTGCTTCGCCATCTTCAAACAGAGTGTTTTCTACGGTTGCACCGTGAATCGCACACAGCAGCGCACCACCTAGGACTCCTGCCACTCCCATCATGTGGAAGGGGTTGAGTGTCCAGTTGTGGAACCCTTGCAAGAACAGCAAAAATCTAAAGATTGCTGCCACTCCAAAGCTGGGCGCAAAGAACCACGATGATTGTCCCAATGGGTACATCAAGAACACGCTGACAAACACTGCTATTGGTGCTGAAAACGCAATGGCGTTGTAAGGCCGAATCCCTACTAGCCTTGAGATTTCAAACTGTCTGAGCATGAAGCCTATCAAGGCAAATGCTCCGTGTAATGCCACGAATGCCCACAATCCTCCCAATTGGCACCAACGCGTGAAGTCTCCTTGTGCTTCTGGTCCCCACAACAGCAACAGCGAGTGTCCGATGCTGTCTGCTGGTGTTGATACTGCTACTGTCAGGAAGTTGCAGCCTTCTAGGTAGGATGAGGCTAATCCATGGGTGTACCAGCTTGTGACAAATGTGGTTCCGGTTAGCCATCCGCCCAATGCTAGGTATGCACAGGGAAACAGTAGTATCCCTGACCAACCTACGAATACGAAGCGATCGCGCTTTAGCCAGTCATCGAGGGTATCAAACCACCCTCTGCTACTGGGGGCGCGTCCAACTGCGATAGTCATGAGCGCGAATCTCCAAATTTTATAAGTACGGGATTTTTTCCTGTATATAGAGTACAACTTATTGAATACTCCGCATACAGGTAGTCAACTAGATTGTCAATCTAGTTAATATTTTTTTACTTTACTCTAATTATACTATGTCAAAATCGCTAATATTCCCAGGTTATTTTTAACTTTACTTTATATTTGGATTCTCATCTGTCTTTCCCAAGGGGTACCAAGAGCACCAGGAACAGGGAAGATAGGGAGGATCAGAGAACTATATATATATTGTTGCGTTGGCCTTATCTAGCTAACGCTAAAATGTAGTCCTACAGATAAGTTTGATCAACGTCAATATGTACACCATAGACTTAAGCATAAGAAATACTGCTTTCCCTGTATCGATAGAACGTAAGTCGGCTGAAGACGCTGAAGCTATCTATCAACTAATTTTGACAGCAATGCGCTCTGGTAACCCTGACATTGTGGAACTTAAGAGTGAAGGAAAGACAGAGAAAAAAGTTGCGATTCGTGCTAGTGAAATTTCTGGAGTACAGATCGCTCAAAGAGATGGAGCATTGGCTACTGGTGGTAGACCACCTGGTTTTTTATCCTTAACTGAGTAAGCATCTGGTGATGAGTACATGACGGAATTTGGCATTCAGGTGAGGAATTTAGACTTCAGTTGGCCTTCAGGAGAGAAAGTTATTAAGACTTGCTCTCTAGAAGTACCCAAGGGGGAATTTTGGATGCTGCTAGGTACAAACGGCAGTGGCAAATCAACTTTACTCAGATTATTAGTAGGACTATTAACCCCTGAGTCTGGCGAAACTCGAGTTTTGCATCCTGTTGGTTTTGTCTTTCAAAATCCCGATCATCAACTGGTCATGCCTACCGTTGGTGCTGATGTGGCTTTTGGTTTGGTAGAAGAAAAATTACCACCTTTAGCTGTAAGAGCAAGAGTTGAAGAAGCATTAAAAGCAGTGAATTTGTTAGAACTGCAACGACGTCCTATCTATGCTTTAAGTGGTGGACAAAAGCAGCGGGTGGCGATCGCTGGTGCTCTAGCTCGCCGCTGTGAAGTTTTACTGTTAGATGAACCTACTGCCTTACTTGATCCAGATAGCCAATTAGAATTGGTAGCTGGTGTTCGTCAATTGGTCAAAACTCGTGGTCTTACAGCTCTTTGGGTAACGCATCGTCTCAACGAGCTGAACTACTGTGATGGCGCTTTCTTAATGGAAAAAGGCTCTCTAGTAGATCAAGGAGATACACAGCGTCTTCAACAACGTCTGATGGAAATACAAAATGAGACGTCTTGACGGCAATGAAGTAGGTTAGTACAAACTCTTGTTATTGGTTAAAGTCATTGGTCTTTAAAGGAAAAGGACCAATGACTTATTTTTTATTCTCTGTAACATTATGTTACAGGCAATGCTTGAATTACCATAAAAGCTATGAATGAATTTTGTTAACTCTATAAATTGTGATAGAAAACCATGTCCCGTCTTTTACCAGGAGCCGTTTTGCTAGTGGACGGCTACAACATAATTGGTGCTTGGCCTTGCTTGAAAAAAACGCGTGATACTGCAGGTCTGGAGGCAGCACGCTGGGAACTGGTTGAAACTTTAACCAGCTATACAGCCTTTCAAGGTTACGACACTCAAATTGTATTTGATGCCCACTACCAAAGCACCTGTGGCAATAAAGAAGTTATTACTAACCTTTTATCAGTTCATTACACAGATTTTGGTCAGACAGCAGATACATACATCGAAAAAGCTTGTGCGTCTTTACGACCAGAAATAACTCAGCTTAGGATTTCACGAGTCATTGTTGCAACATCAGATCGCTTGCAGCAGCTTGTGGTGCAAGGATATGGAGCTGAATGGCTATCGGCACAACAATTGTGTTATGACGTACAGGCAACCCTTAGCCGCACTCGGCATAAATATCAATCAACCAAACAATCTAAGGGTAGATTTTTAGCCAATTCTATTGACGCCAAGGCAAGGCAGCGTCTAGCTGAATTGCGTTTAGGATTAAAATAGAGCACAATATAGTTATATAGATTTAAATCTCTCTGTTGTAGGTTCAGTCTTCCTTGAAACTGCAAAAGTTTGAGAGTGGGAAGTCCGTAAAAAAATCTTCCAGAAATTTTGGCAAAAAGACTTGCCAAACACTATGACTTGAGTTTATTATTAATAAACGTAATCCTCAGTAGCTCAGCGGTAGAGCGATCGACTGTTAATCGATTGGTCGCTGGTTCGAATCCAGCCTGGGGAGTTAAAAGTTAGGCATTAGGAGTTAGGAGTAGGGAGTTGTTTATTAACACTTTCCTCCTGAAAACGTGCTGATTCTTTAAGTTTGTTGTAGTGCGAGCATCTTGCTCGCTTGATATGCCTGGCAAGCGAGACGTGAGTGCAAAGCACACGCTTCGCGAACGCACTGCTTATTCTAAGAATGCTCCCGTCCCCCTGGTTTCCCTTCCCTGATAGCTGGGGTTCGCTTACTTACCATATCGACGTGGCGTGTAAACCCAAACACCACCATCATCCCTGTGTATAGTCCTTGTCTGACTTGAACCCACGAGAATAATCGTCCGCATATCGGCGGCTTCTGGTACTAACTCCTCAAGAGCGATCGCCTTGACAGTATGCCCTGGTCTGCCAAGATTTCGCGCTAAAACTACTGGGGTGTTGGGAGATCGCCAACGCAGCAAAATATCTCTGGCTTGTGCAAGTTGCCAGGTACGTTCTTTAGAAACAGGGTTGTAGAAAGCAATCACAAAATCACCTTGAGCAGCAGTAGTAATTCTTTGTTCGATCACTGACCAAGGCTTCAAAATGTCAGATAGGGAAATTGCGCAGAAATCATGACCCAAAGGAGCTCCAATGACGGCTGCAGCTGCTTGCATTGCCGAAATTCCTGGAGCAACTTGAATGTCAATATTGTGCCACTCGGGCTTAGCATCGCGATCCAGTACCTCGAAGATGGCTGCTGCCATGGCATAAATACCAGGGTCACCAGAAGAAACCACTGCTACTGATCGCCCTTCGGCTGCTAAATCCAACGCCACTTTTGCCCGTGTTATTTCTTCGCGATTATCAGACTCATGTCGTTGTTTCCCATTGCTGAGGCTACCCACTAAATCTAAATAAGTTTTGTACCCTACTAAATCTGTTGCTGACTTGAGTATCTCTTGGACTTCAGGAGATATCCACTGCGATCCACCCGGACCCGTCCCGACAACTGCTAACCGACCACGTGGTTGACCAAGAGTATTAGGGTCAATGGGCTCTTGCGCAATAGCGATCGCAATTTGGGAAAATGGAGAAACAACAAGCTCACTCGATGTACCTGCTGCTGCCAGTGCCGCTGCTTGAGCAACAGTGTATCCCCCAGAAAGCAAGCCTTCCAAATCAGTTGCACTGAAAAAACGTGCAGGCACTCCAAATGCCTTAGCAACGGCGTGGATTCGTGGATCTGCAGATGCTGTGAGAACTGCAAATACTCCTGCCACTGATGCCGATGCAAGTTTATTATCTGCTAATAGCTGTTGTACTAAAGCCACTGCTTCATCTTCATTCTCAGCCATTTCACTGATTCCAATTACCATATTTGTGGGGTGGTAAACAAGACAATTAGGCTGAGGAATGATTGCACGTTCAGTAATTTGGATGGTTAATTCTCCTTGGGGGCCAATCGGTAACGCACTATGACTTAACCAAGGTGCAGTGCCATCTAGTTTCACCGTTGCACCCGCAAGCAAATCTGACATAAACGACTTCGCCTGTTCTGGGTTTGCTAAGCGGTAACCAGGGGGAGGAGTCTCCAGTACTATCCCAAACCGAACGTCTCCAGTTGTTGTGATTGCTGGTTTGACACTCAGGGCCTCAGCAATACAACGTGCCAGATCATTCACCCCATTCAGTCCACCCAGCAAGGGCACCACTGCACTCCCATCTTCCGCAACGGCTAACACAGGCGGTTCTTGTCTTTTATTTGAAAGGATCGGGGCTAAAGTCCTGATCAGGATACCAGCTGCACAAATCCCAATCAGTGGTGTTCCACCAGTGAACAACTCCCGCAGTGTTTCGCCAAAATTGGTAAAACTAACATCAACATCAAAGGTACGATTTGCTAGACCGTATAGCTTTGCACCTGGAAGAACGTTGATGATTTGCCGTGCGACTGGTACACTTTTTTGTCCCAGTACTACCACCACAGGTGCAATTTTTAACATCACTCTTCCTCCGTTGCCAGCGCATTGACTGCAGCCGCTGCGATCGCACTTCCACCACGCCGACCATGTAAAGTTAAAAATGGCACACTTCTGCTATCTTCTGCTAGTGCTGCCTTCGACTCAGCTGCGCCAACAAAACCAACTGGGAAACCAAGAATCAAAGCCGGCTTAGGTACCCCTTGATCTAGCATTTCCAGTAATCGGAATAGGGCTGTAGGTGCATTACCAATAGCCACAACAGCCCCTTCTAGATGCGATCGCCATAATTCCAGTGCCGCTGCTGATCTAGTGGTGCCCAGATCCTGAGCAATTTTTAACACTTGAGGATCGTTGAGGGTACAAATCACTTGGTTGTTCGCGCTGAGTCGCCGCCGTGTAATGCCTTCGGCAACCATGCGGCAATCGCAGAGAATAGGTGCTCCTGCTGCCAACGCTGCTCTTCCTGATTGCACTGATGTTGGTGAGTATCCGATATCATGTACGATATCCGTCATTCCACAGGCATGAATTAAACGTACTGTAACTTTAGCTACATCTGGCGGTAGCACATCCAGATTAGCTTCTTTTCTGATGATAGTGAAAGAATGACGGTATATTTCGTTAGCATCTTGGATGTAGTTAGGCATTTGAAGTGGGGGATAGAATAGGTTCAAGAATGGGTGCTTGAATTTTGAAGCTGAAGAGTTGGCTGGCTTTGACCTAGTAAATTTACTGGATTTATACTTGCTGATTAAGTAAAAACAACTGCTTCAGTTGAGAAATTGTGTGTCTATTAACGAATTCTTCAAAAGATTCATGAGGTTCTGAACGTTGGGTTTGATAAACCAGGAGCATTTGCTCTATCAAGGCAGGTAGTTCTGCAGGAGTGATAGATTGGTAAACTTCTCGACCAAATTTTTGCTCACTATCACCACAAACATAGACATGATAGGCTTCAACAGTGGTCATACCCTTATTGATATTGATACCTAATAGAGCAATATCACTTTGAGTGTGCTGAGCGCAAGATTTGCTACACCCGCTAAAGTAAATGTTAATAGGTTGGGTCAAATTGACACGATCAAGATACTCTGCCAAAGCTAGAGCATGTCTTTTAGTGTCGGTTTGAGAAGAGGCACATCCCGTTTTACCAGAGCAAGCAACTAGCGCACTACGAATATTGGCAGTTGACCAATGCAATCCTAGTTTTTCTATTTCATTGAGAACATCATTCACTTGTTGATTGGGAATGTCTGAGATTAAGAGGTTTTGCCAAGGTGTCAGCCTAATGGTACCGCTACCATAGTCTTCAGCTAGCTCTGCTAATCTTTGTATTTGTGAAGCTTCTAAGCGTCCAAGAGGAAGAACAACGCCGATATAAGATAAACCACTTTGACGCTGAGGATGAATACCAATGTGTTTGTATTTATTAGCGGGAATTTGAAGGGGACACTCGTTGTGATCAACATAGCGTAGGGAAAAAGGTAGACAACGCTCAACTTCTTGAAGATAATTCTTCTCACCCAAATCGTTGAGTACCTCTCTCAGCCGTGGTTTACGAGAACTAATAGTGTCAATGTGATTCAGATAAACGTTAGCCAAGGCACCCAAAACTGGCAAGCATTCCTCTGGTTTCAATAAAATTCCCATGTTCCTGGGTAGTTCTCCCTTTGCACCAATACTCAAATAGAGGCAGAAGTAAAGACTACCATCAACCATAACTGCCACAAATCCAATATCATTTGGGCGATCGCATACCTGAACAGTTCCGCCACCATCAAAGCAAACACTAAACTTGGCAGATAATTCTGAAAGATGGGAATGTGCGGCAATGTGTTTGTCCCAAGCCTCGACAAAGGGACGGGTATCAATCAATTCTTGAGAATCAATACCCGCAGTGGGACTGCTCATTATATTCCGAATATGGTCTACATTTGTATTGCTGGAACCCAATCCTATCTCCTGTAGACGTCTCAGTATTTTGCCATCTATAGTGTTATGGATCTCGCGGATTTGCAGATTAGCTCGATTTGTAACATCTACATAGCCACCACCACATTGCTTGCTAATATCTGCAATGACACGGCATTGTTCGCTATTAATAATTCCACCTGGTATTCTGATGCGGGACAATATTCCATCTCGGGCAGGTGTGGCGTAAAATAAACCAGGACAGGCAGTAAATCCGGACTGCAAAACTAAAACTCCTTCCCTGTGCGACGCAGGGAGTAGACAATGGATATTTAGCTAGGATGGTCTAGAGTTGGCATTCTGACTCGGGTTATCCCACTACAGCTGCGGCACAGTCCCGGAATTTCACCGGAGTTTCCCTACTCTAAGATCCAGTAATCTAGCATAACAAAGTCGTTGAAAGCTGATGATATTTTTTTTAATCGAATCAAAGCATGAGACAGAAATGGCTCTCTATTGTCGGTATTGGTGAAGATGGTTTGCTGGGATTAAGTGCGATCACTCGTTCCTTAGTTGATCAAGCCGAAGTTATTGTTGGGGGCGATCGTCATTTGGCAATGCTCCCCATAGAGGATCAGCGTGAGAAACTAGCTTGGACATCTCCTATTCACACCTCAGTAGAGGAAATCATCCGTCGTCGAGGTCAGTCAGTTTGTGTACTGGCAAGTGGTGATCCCATGTTTTACGGGATTGGTGTAACTTTAACGCGACGCTTACCAATAACAGAAATAACGATTATTCCCGCACCTTCAGCGTTCAGTTTAGCCTGTGCAAGACTGGGATGGTCACTTACAGAGGTAGAAACCCTCAGTTTAAATGGTCGTCCAGCCTCTATGCTCCAGTCATATATATATGATGAAGCGAGGATACTGATTTTAAGTGAAGGAAAGTCTACACCTGGGCTTGTTGCTCAAATGTTAACTCAACGTGGTTTTGGCAACAGCCAGATAACTGTATTAGAACACATGGGTGGCACGCAGGAGAGAATTATAAAAAGTACAGCTTTATCGTGGACTGAAACAGTTGCCAACCTGAACACGATCGCAGTCCATTGTCATGCCGATCCTGGGGTTGTCTGTTTACCAAGGCTACCAGGACTACCAGATGAAGCCTATCATCATGATGGACAGCTCACTAAGCGCGAGGTGAGAGCAGTGACTCTAGCAGCTTTAGCTCCCACACCAGGAGAATTGTTGTGGGATGTTGGTGCAGGTTGTGGTTCAATCTCTATCGAATGGATGCGAAGCCATCCTCGGTGTCGAGCGATCGCCATTGAACAGAACTCCCCTAGATTACAGTACATTGCCGACAACGCCACTGCTCTTGGAACCCCAAACCTACAAATCATTGAGGGTAAAGCCCCCACTGCTCTTAAAGACTTACCCTCACCTGATGCCATCTTTATTGGTGGTGGAATCACAGCAGATGGACTTTTCGAGGAATGTTGGCAAGCCTTGCGTTCAGGGGGACGCTTAGTTGCCAATGTAGTCACAGTAGAGGGTGAGCAAAAGTTATTTGAATGGCATAAACAAAAAGGTGGCAATTTAACTCGGATTGCTATTCAACGTGCTGAGCCTGTTGGTAAATTTTTGGGTTGGCGAGCTATGGCTCCTGTTACCCAATGGATTGTCTTTAAATTTTAAAAGGCAACAGGGAACAGGAAACATTCATAAAACATGAGAAGCCGGGTTTCTTCAAGAAAGCCGACTTCTGAGACTTTTGATTCTTACGACTCATCTTCATACTTATTTTGTTAGGCTTATCTATCCAAAGGCTCTAGATATTTACTCAGAATAAATATAACTTTTAATTTGATTACTGAAATAACTGTCAGAAAATAGGGAGTATGAATGGACAAATTGTTCCAAATCAATTGGCAAGAAATCTTTGTTCCTAGCATTTCCATTGCTGAACTGATTATTCGTGGAACACTTGTATATCTGGCACTGTTTTCAGTTTTACGTATCATGCCAAGCCGACAATTGGGGACACTAGGAATTGCTGATTTACTAGTCGTTGTCTTATTTGCGGAAGCGGCTCAAAATGCGATGGCCACTCACTACACATCGATTACAGAAGGGGCTATCCTAGTAGGAACTATGACTTTCTGGAGTTATTTGCTTAATTGGTTGGGATACAAATTTCCAAAATTTCAGCGTTTTTTGAATCCCCCACCCTTGCTACTTGTAAAGAATGGACAGATGATTATCCGTCATATGCAACAGCAACTGATTACAGAACAAGAACTCATGAGTCAGTTACGTCAGCAGGGAATAGAATTCTTATCTGATGTGAAAAAGGCATATATAGAGTCCGATGGTAGCATTAGCATTATCACTTTTGATTCAAAAACTCGTTCCATTAATCAGCACTCTCAAGTTAAAATTGATAGTCCTACACATTGAAAGCTTGTTTTACCTGCGCTGAATGACAGCTTTGTGTTTTTAGGATTGATATCAATCTGCAATCAGAATTTAATAAAACCTTATCTAAAACTTAATTTAACAACCTTATAATCTTCTCAATTAAGGAACTTCGTCGAGATTTTTATCTATTTGGTGTACTGTGCTACTCGTAGCTGTAAGGGTACACACTGTCAAGTATGCTTTTTTATTTTTTGAGGAAAGATTTTTATTTTCTCGAAACTGTTTATGACACCAGTTTTTTAACCTGCTATTTTATTTCGTTATCAGGAGTGGTACATGGATTTTGCTGGAGAACTGACTGCCGCTAGCGGATTTTTTCTGTTATTGGCACTTGGTCTGGCACTGAGTTTTGAATTCGTGAATGGATTTCACGATACTGCAAACGCAGTTGCCACCGTTATTTATACCCATACGCTAAAACCAACTTATGCGGTCATTTGGTCTGGGTGCATGAATTTATTGGGAGTATTGACATCAACAGGCGCTGTAGCATTTGGTATTATCACTTTGCTACCAGTTGAGTTGGTGGTCAATGCTGGTTCCGGGGCTGGTTTTGCGATGGTGTTTGCTCTGTTAATCTCAGCCATTATTTGGAACCTAGGAACTTGGTATTTAGGATTGCCTGCCTCAAGTTCTCATACACTTATCGGTTCAATTTTAGGTGTAGGGCTAGCTAACTCGCTGCTTTCGGGTCGTGCTTTTGGCGAAGGAGTTAACTGGGGAAAGGCACAAGAAGTTTTTGCTTCGCTGCTGTTGTCACCACTCGTTGGATTTATCTGTGCAGCGCTGTTACTCATAGTGACCAAGCGTCTGATTCATCGGCCTGATTTGTATCATGCGCCTGAAGGAAACAGCCCACCACCTTTGTGGATTCGTGGATTGCTCATGCTGACCTGCACCGGGGTAAGCTTTGCCCACGGCTCAAACGATGGACAAAAGGGAATGGGACTGATTATGCTAATCCTGATTGGCATTTTGCCGGGGCTGTATGCACTTGATCTGAATGTGAATGCAGCTATGCTGAGCAAACTGTCTGCGGGCTCTCAAAGTGCAATTATTGCTCTTGATAAACATGTTCCTGCCGGTCTTTCAGTGACTGGAGAGGCTGCAGCAGATGAACTCTCAAGGTTTCTCAGAACAGGTAAAGTCGAGGATAAAACATTTGCCGCACTATCAGCGAAGAACCATGTGATCACAGATAAACTAGCAGGCAAGACTAGTTTAAATGACTTACCCAAAGCTGATCGACGTACCTTACGAACTGATATTTACCTAGTTAGTAAAACAATTGGAAAGCTCGATAAGAGTAAAAAGTTTACAGATGAGTCTGAGAAGAAAGCACTCGTGACTTACGAAAAGCAATTAGACAAATTGACTGAGTTCATTCCTAACTGGGTAAAAGTTGCAGTTGCCTTTTCCCTTGGTGTCGGTACGATGATTGGCTGGAAGCGAATTGTCGTGACAGTAGGTGAAAAAATTGGTAAAGAACACATGACTTATGCTCAGGGTGGTGCAGCAGAATTAGTTGCCATGGGAACAATTTTTGCTGCTGATCATTTGGGCTTACCTGTGAGTACAACCCACGTCTTATCATCAGGTATTGCAGGTACAATGGCAGCAAATGGTTCTGGACTACAAAAAGATACAGTCAGAAACCTTATATTGGCATGGGTTCTAACATTACCTGTTTGTGTTTTTCTAGGTGCTGCCAACTTTGCCGCTGGCTTGTTTATAGTCTTTAACGTGCTTGGACTCAAGTAACATATATTTTAGTGGTGTCACTCCAAATGACCACACTATCATTTAGGGCAGGTTTAACGTCAAGCTAATCATGCAAGCTTCCTTGGAACAGCTTTAGAACTGTTTCACCAGGTTGAAAATTTGCCCACTGGCATAATTTTTCTGTAGCTCTTCGTCCACCAGGACGCAGGTATTTTTTGCCTGCTGCTGCTAGAACTTGGTATCCAGAAGAGGTTTGGAAATTAAGGGTTGTGTTGGTCATCTGTGTGACCCTCTAAACTCGTCATACCCCCAATTTGCCAAAAATTTATGATGTCGTCTCTGAGGTAGCTCAAAGCTCTCTTTGAGCTACAAGCTCTTTAGCAGTAGCGATCGCCTCCTCAAAGCCATTGACGATATAAAGATTCGATGGCGATAGTTTGTGGAAGAAAACTTTGCTTTCTTCGTCGTCAGTTAACAAAATCACTTTTTTATTTGATTTCAAGGCTAGAGCAATTTCTGAGGCTGTGCCTGCACCCATACCACAAGCAATCACGACACTGCTAGAGAGGACATTAATATTATTTCTGGCATTCCCCAGATCAGTGAAAATAGCAATATCAACAGCTTCAGAGATCCCATTTTGATGAGCACTAGGAAGGATGCCAATCACTAAACCATTCGCAGATTTTGCTCCCTGACTTGCTTCTTCCATCACTCCCACATTCCTACCACCAGTGAGCAAAACCCATCCTTGTTGAGCAATTCGTTTCCCTAATTCATAAGCATTGTACAAATCGTTGACACTAGCTCTCTCTCCTGGTCCCATCACCCCAATAACAATTTTTCGCATACAACATTATTCCTAATGATTGGGCATCAGAAAAAACTGTGTTATTGACCCGCAATCATACCAGCAAGTAAGATGAAGCCAATCCAAACATTTTGCCGAAACATTTGGCCGTAAGCAGAGTTAGGCAATGTAGGTTTTATCAATCGAACACACTGCCAAATCCAAGCGATAGTAGCCAATATCAGGGTTAACCAAAAGACCAGATGAAGGTCAAGGATGACGCCTAGCCAACCAAGTAAAAGGACGGTACCAGCAAAGAAAATTCCAATAGCAACAGGTGCATATTTACCAAAAAATAAGGCACTAGATTTGACACCAATTTGCTGATCATCAGCGCGATCGCTCATCGCGTAAAGAGTATCAAATCCTAATGTCCAGAGTATGGTTGCTCCCCAAAGTAGCCAAGTCGGCTGAGAGAGGTTATGTGTGACTGCACTCCAGCTAATCAAGACTCCAAAACCCCAAGCTATTGAAAGCACTAATTGTGGTACAGGAAACACACGCTTTGCACCTGGATAAAGAACAATCACTGGCACTGCAGCCACACACAACCAAAATGAAAGTGGGTTCAGGTAAAAAGCAAGAACTGCAGCACATGCCATCGCTACTAGAGCAACGACAATCCCAACTTTTACGGAAAGCGCACGAGCTGCGAGGGGGCGATCACGTGTTCTTTCTACATGGGGATCAATATCTCTATCCCACAGATCATTGATGACACATCCAGCTGCACTTGTGGCGAGAGTACCTAGGACGATCACACACACGAGTGGTAAGGGCGGTTTTCCAGAAGCTGCTAAAAACACAGCCCACAGCGCAGGAATCATCAGAATTAACCGTCCTTCAGGTTTATGCCACCGTAAAAGCCGGATAATGATACGCCATACAGGCTCTTGGTTGTGTTCTGGAGTTCTCAGCATAAAAATATCGAGATAAATTTACAGTTATTTACATGTGTTTACAATCTTTATTTGTTATTTTTACAGAATTTCATCTCTGTGGAGTGAAGATTTTGAGAGAGGTATGCAAGTAATTTTATTGTGTGGAGCATATATTTAATGCTCCAGTGTATATCCATAAAAAGCATGCTGCTGAGTGTCAAATTTTGAGTAAGATCTGGGCTAAAAATGACAGATTTTGCCATCCTTAACATAGAGAATAGAAAAAACAAGATGGTGAGTTCAGTTTCTTATAACTGGGAGAAAATTCCAACTCAAACCGTGAAACAACGTCGAATCATCGCTGCGATTGACCTAGGGACCAATTCTCTGCACATGGTGGTTGTGGAAATTGAACCAACACTACCAGCTTTTAGCATCATCAACCGAGAAAAAGAAACTGTGAGACTGGGTGATCGCGATTTGGCAACAGGATGTCTCAAACCAGAAGTGATGGAACGAGCGATCGCAGCCTTACGTCGCTTCCAAGAAGTTGCCAAAACTCTCAACGTTGAGACGATCATCGCAGTAGCAACCAGCGCCGTTAGGGAATCACCTAATGGTCAGGATTTTTTACAAAGAGTAGAAGCCGAATTAGGTTTAAGCATTGACCTCATTTCTGGTCAAGAAGAAGCGCGGCGAATCTATCTAGGTGTATTGTCGGGGATGGAATTGAACAACCAGCCCCACATTATTATTGATATTGGTGGTGGTTCCACAGAACTCATTTTGGGTGATAGTCATCAAGAGCGAGCTCTCACCAGCACCAAAATCGGTGCAGTACGACTACAAAGTGAATTAATCACAACTGACCCTATCAGTAATACTGAATTTCAGTACCTACAAGCCTACATACGTGGAATGTTAGAACGCGCTATTGAAGAAATACAGGCGAACTTAAAGTTAGAAGAATATGCCCGTATAGTTGGAACTTCTGGCACAATTGAGACTCTAGCACTTATCCATGCTCGGGAAAAGTTAGGTTCTATACCTTCAACACTCAATGGTTATGAGTTTAGTCTCAAAGACTTGCGGGAATGGGTTAACCGCTTACGGAAGCTGAATAACTCAGAAAGGGCTGCAATTCCTGGAATGCCAGATAGACGGTCAGAAGTTATACTATCAGGAGCAGTGATATTACAGGAAGCAATGACCTTGTTGGGAGTTGAGTCAATAACGGTCTGCGAACGTTCCCTCCGTGAGGGTGTGATTGTTGACTGGATGCTCACCCATGGCTTAATTGAAGATCGTCTGCGTTTCCAAGGTTCAGTTCGCGAGCGTAATGTCCTCAAGACGGCTAAAAAATATCAAGTTAACTTAGAATATAGCAGCAGAGTAGCAGAATTTGCCCTCAGTTTATTTGATCAAACGCAAGGCAAACTGCACAACTGGGGATATGATGAACGCCAACTACTTTGGGCCGCTGCAATCTTACACAATAGCGGTCATTTTATTAGCCATTCGTCTCACCACAAACACTCTTACTATTTAGTTCGCAATGGTGAATTACTCGGCTATACAGAAACTGAGATAGAAATTATTGCTAATATAGCGCGTTATCATCGCAAATCTCCTCCTAAGAAAAAGCACGAAAATTATCGCCATTTAGTACACAAACAGCATCGTCAAATTGTTCAACAATTGAGTGCTATCTTAAGGTTGGCTGTTGCTCTTGATAGACGACAAATAGGGGCTATCAAACGGGTTCAGTGTGAATATAATCAAGATTTAAAGGAACTTTATCTGAGAATTTTTCCATCTTATCTCGATGACGATTGTACTTTAGAATTATGGAGTTTGGATTATAAAAAAGGAGTCTTTGAAGGAGAATTTGGTGTTAAATTAGTGGCAACTTTAGATTCTACAGTTTCAGTGAGTTAGCTCGTAAGCTGATTTCAGTTCCATTTTTTGAGATAATCTGAGTCATCATCAGTTTATAAAACATAAATTAACATGATGAACTCCATTCAGAAAATAACTGCTGTTGTTGTTGCTTCTGCTGGTTGCTTTGCTATCAACCCATTTAAAACCAATGCATTAACTCCAAATCTTTTTCCCTCAGAGTTAGGAATTTCTGTATTAGCTCAATCTCCTGACCAATCAACACCTGTTCAAACGCCAGAGCAGGACAATCAAGAAGACACATTAAAACCTGTAGAACATTTTAATGGCAAAGCTCCTGTTCGGCTGAAGCTCATCAATCAGACAAAGCGTAGCTTAGAAGCTGGGCTTTCCACTGGCGAAACTAAACATATTCCCCAAGGAGGCGACATCACACTTGGTCCTCTTCCGTTACCTATCAACTGCTTTGTTTATCCAACTAAAACATCACGTAACCCATCTAACAAAATTGTTCTCAAGTACAACGTCAGTGTTGATAACAGTAGCAATGTGGTTAATGTGACGATTTTGCAGTATGACCGGAAAAGCAATAACAATTTAGAGGGTGATAGTGCCATTTCACTGCGTCGTTTCGGTAGTGTATTTGTTTACTAATGGAAAGAAGAGGAATTTTCATACTCACTAAATTATGGTATCGGTGCAGGACTTGGATGTTTTCCTGCGTAGTAAATCACAACTTTTAACTGTTCTTTATCAGGAACGTAAAACACTCTATCCCCTTTTGTCACTTCATATTCCCATGCTCCGTTGTAAGCTTTGCCCTTCAACGGGAAAACGCGACCAGGTTGCCTAATTGTCGGTGTAGTACATAGATCCTCGTAACAACGACGAGTGTTTTCTGGATAGCGCTGCATTAGGGCTTCCCAGTCTCTGTTTACTCGGCGATTTTTGGCTACCACCAACCAAGTGCTTTCGACTTCAGATAATTTAGGAGCCGTCAGTTTGACTTCTGGCGGCTCTACATTCTCCTCTATTGGATTTTCCGGTATATTATTTGACATATAAAATTCATATACCACTCTTTTTAAACGGATTTGTCAGTGGTACCTCATCAGTTTCGGAACTAAAAGCTGCTGCTAATTCAGGACTGGTGATTGCTATAGCACTCTCATGCCATTCATGGATAATCGCTTCAATTAAATCCCATCCTGTACTAGAGGAATCTACCAACCTAAAAGCCTCACTCAGTTCCTTGATAAAGTCTTGCAGATCATCTGAGTCAAATATACTAAGCCATCCGTAAGGATGTTCAAAACCGATTTCTTTACCCAGTAACAAAGAAAAAGCCACAGTCAATGCCTCAAAAACAGCTTTACTCTGTGTTGCTACCTTCACAAGAAAAGTCACTTCTTCCCGACGCAACAAAGCAAAAGACTGATCATTGCGAGTAATCGTCACCGGACGATCCAAAGCTTTGTCTAGAACTCGCCCAGGCTGACGATTCAACTCAGTAGCTGTGATTAACTCATCTGAGTAGATATTGCCTAAATTTCCTAGAGCCATAGCTTATACATTTTTAGTCAATGCTTATTGAATCGAATTTATTCCTTTCTACGTATAATTGTACGTACTTTTTATTAGAGGTCAATAGAGATGAAAACTCGACAATAAGCAGTAGACTTTAGCTCTTTTGAAAGGGTCTTACATGAATATCCGTGACTTCAGCAGTATGAGGTAAACTGAGGGCGTTAATCACCACAGCAGCAACATCCTCTGGTTGCAGGAAGCGACTAGAATTGTACGCCTTGCCTTCCATTTCACAAATAGCTGCTTGCATAGGACTAGCAGTCCTTCCAGGAAATACGCTGATAACACGTACTCCCAAAGCATTGACTTCAGATCTCAGGCTGTCGGCGATCGCTTTGAGTGCATGCTTAGTAGCAGCGTATTGACCTACACCAGCTTTAGCATTTAAACCCGCACTGGAATTGATAAAGACAATTTGTCCTTGACTAGATATCAGGTCAGGTAGCAAAGTTTGTGTCAGAAGATAAGGTGTACGAACATTGGTGCGATATTGCCAGTCAAAGTTGGCGACTGAAGCAGTCTGAATGTCTCCGAGTGCAATCACACCCGCACTGTGAATGAGTATGTCAACATGACCAAAATCTACATCTAGACGTGCTTTCAGCTTTTCAATGTCTTCATCTAGTGTTAAGTCCAATTGGTAGCAGATAACTTGAGGTGAAGTCTCTTCGGCGCTTTTTTGGACTGCAAGCAGCTGATCTAACTTGCGTCCTAGTAGGCAAAGCTTTGCACCTTGCGCCGCCAGTGCTAAAGCGATCGCCTTACCAATACCACTGCTAGCTCCTGTGACAACAGCAACTTGATTTTTTAAGACTATCATGATTCAATTGAACGATTCTTTTAACAAGTTAAACTGCAACAAAGTCTCTGCTGTTTTCTTAATTAAAGAAAAATCTAAACCAGATTTTTCTGCAATATCTAGCAGCGTGTAGTTGCCATCCGAAAAATTGAGAATCCATAACATTGCCATTTCAGTCTTCTTTGTGTCCGTCAATCCACCAATGGCACTGTACAAGCCTCTTTTGCCTAATTGCGGTTCACATTTAGAATTTTGATTTAAGTATTTTTTGTTGTTTTCTATAATCTCTAAAATAGAGAGAATTTTGGAAAATGAATCGGCAAGGTATTGGGGTTGTACAAGTTCTAGATTATCTGCTGAGGTATGGTATTGAGGATATGTTCCATGAGGCGATCGCATAAAACAGCCCACAGGTAAATTAAAGCCAGGAGAACAAAACTGACGCTCGTCATAGCCGTAAGGGGAAAATTCTTGGATTTCATAATCTTGATTTGAACGCTGCAGGACATGAATAACGGCTTTGTCAATCTCAGCATTACCTCTACGGCTTTTTTTGTAATGAGACTTACCAGGATCACCCAGACATGTAAGAACTAAACCATGCTTAATTTTATCTACGTGAGCCTCATTCAGTGCTAGCCAGGTGATCGAACCAATGGTTCCTGGAATAAATATAAAGCGATAAGAATAAGAAGGAGAAATTTCTCCCAAATGTTTAGCTAAGAAAGTGGCTAAAGCAATACCAGAGAGATTGTCATTCGCAAGCGATGGATGACAAGAGTGGCACGAAAAGAGGACTTCCTCTTCTTTTTCCCCTTTAATATAGTACTCACCATAAGTCAAATGACCTTCTTCTAAAGAAGAATCTATATAGACTTCATATTCTTCATCTTTTAACTCTAATAATTGGTTATGACTCAGACAAAATCCCCAATTTTCTTTATAGTATGATGTGCGATAAGGAACCCAGTCAGGACGGTCTGGTAGTGTAAATAAATGTGCTTTTAAATCAGTTAGAGATATCTTTTGATGAATAGGAACACTGTAATTTAGTACATGAAGATTTGATTTTTGAAAATCTATAATCTTTTCCTCTTTGGAATTTTTAATATAAGCATCTCTGATATTCCATTCTTTAGGAACTGTCCAGTCAAAGACTTGAGTTCCACTCTGCACTTCATTGATAGTTAACGGAATATGGTTTTGAATTAAATGAAGCGTTTTACGTAATCCATCACCTGTAATGCTACGACAAAGAGGGTATAAATCTGTTATAAATTCATACATCTGGTTGCTTATAGCATTTACATTAAAATCGATGTTCACGTCATTCGTCATGACTTTGTTTACCTACAGTTTTGTATATTTTTAATCTTTGCTGTCATTATATTACAGGGTTATCTTGTTAAAAAAACTTTATGAAAAATTCAATAAATTTTTGACTGTTATTCAGAAAAAAACCGCTACTCCCATAGTCGCCGACTGGAGGGTCCGTTTAATCTCTGGTGAGTATCTTGTAATAGGGTAGGAATATCCAACTTTTCGGGACACCGGGGTAAACAATCGCCGCATTCTGTACAACGGGTTGCTTTCATTCCTGGGAACCAATGGCCTGCATTTTCAAACATTCGGTAGCGATATTGACCAAAGTCTGTCATGTCGTATGCTACAGCAAGATTACGTAATCGCAGGACTTCTGGAATATGAATATTTTCTGGGCAAGGTAGACAAGCATAACATTGACTGCACTTGTCTAGTCCTAAAGCACTTGTTTGATGGTTTTCTAAGCGTTCAAAAACTTTCATTTCCTCTGGAGTCAACTCTTGATTTTTGTTTGCAACTCTCAGAGGTTCTATCAATTCGTCTGGGTTTGCAGGTCCAACACTGAGGGTAGTGATCAGAGGATTAGTAAGTAAGAATCGATAGTTGAACTCTAGCGGTGAAAAAGGATGGCATAGCTCTTTGAGCTTCTGTGATGGGGTGTATAGACGTCCGCCTTTATCTGCGGGTGAAATGATAAAAACACCCATGTCTTTTTCCGCAGCTTGTTGAATTGCCGCTGCATTGCGTTGGAAAAAATAGTAATAATGCAGATTGACAAATTCAAATAAATCTGTGTCTATCGCTGCTTGAATAACTTCTAAAGAGCCATGGGAAGAAAAACCAACATGTCGTACTCGACCATCAGCAACAGCTTCTTGCACCGCTTGCATACAACCGTGTTTAGCTTTTACCCAGTCTAAATGACCCCATGTGTTCAAGCCATGAATCCCTAGACAATCGACATAGTCTAACTTCAATCGTTCTAGAGATTCATCAATATACCGACGCATTGTGTCTGCATCTGCTGTAGGTGGGATTTTTGTTGTTATGTGAAGGCTTGTTCGGTGTATGGGTAACCCAGCTGCAAGCGCCTCACCAAGATACTCCTCACTTTTGCCATAACCTCTGGCTGTTTCAATATGATTAATCCCCAGCGCTATGGCTTGTTGAAGTGTTTGCCACACGTTTTCAACACAAGCCAAGTAGCGCATTGTTCCTAAGGAAAACACAGATAGGCGTAAATTTGTTTTCCCAAAGCGTCGGTATAGCATTTTCTTGAGAGTTAGGAGTTAGGAATTAAGAGTTAGGAGTTGGAGTAAGTACTTATGACTAATCGCTGACAACTCGTAACTGGAGCTACATTTCGCCGTTACCAAAACGCTTGATTAAGTCTTCAGGTCGGATATTGGAGATAAATTCCCGGAAGGCTTCCTGTTCAGCTTCATCAGCATCCCGATCTACAGGAATAGAAGCATCAGCTATGACTTCTTCCATCACCCAAATAGGGGCATTTGTACGGAGAGCAACCGCGATCGCATCGCTAGGACGAGCGTCAATTTCTTTTTTGACATCTCCTTGCTTGACAATCAAGACTGCGTAAAATGTGTCCTTTTGTAAAGAATGAATGATGACTCGCTCCAGAGCCATATTCCATGCCTCTAGAATATTAACAATCAGATCATGGGTTAGGGGTCTAGGAGGCTTCTGATTCTCCAGAGCACCCATTATCGCCCTAGCCTGTTCCTGACCGATATAAATTGGCAAAGCACGGCGGTCTGAAGCATCTTTTAAAAGTACAATTGGGCTGCGAGTTATGGCATCTAATGCTATGCCAGCGACTTTCATTTCAATCATTGGCTAAGCCTCTACAATCCTTTGAGCGCTTGGAGTGTTGTGTAACAAATCATACCCTTGGTCTAGAAATATTGGGGCAAGGATAAACATTAGTCTCTCTTTTCTATAATTGCTTCTATTAAACTCCCAAATGGATGTGAACACCAGAGTAAGTTAAATTGGTCTAGTTCGACAATAATCTACTTTTTAAGTATGCCTTGCAAGTGATGTAAATGTGTTAAGAACCCGACTATTTTCTCGTTAAAATTTATACTTTTAGCTGTTACATTCTTGTGAGAATTACTAGTTTATTTTAGGCAAAATTAGGCGATAAATAGTGTTAGTTGAGTGAAAAAGCTGTGTTTACAGGATTAATCCAAGCATTGGGAACAGTCAGACCCCTAGGAGGGGATTATTGGCAAATTACATGTGTCACGAAATCGTCAGATATTATTATGCGCGATCTGGCATTAGGTGATAGTGTTGCAGTAGATGGTGTTTGCTTGACAGTAGAAGAAATTTTAAAAGATGCATTTATTGTGACTGCTTCACCAGAAACGATCCGTCGCACTACTTTGGGACAAGAGCAAACAGACCAAAAATACGTGAACCTAGAAACATCACTGCGTGTAGGTAGCAAAGTGGGAGGCCATTTTGTTATGGGACATGTGGACGGTATAGGACAGTTGCTAACGGCGGAGCAAACGTCCACTTCTTGGGAAATGACGTTTACTGCTACGGAAGCGATCGCTCGTTATATTGTTCCCAAAGGTAGCATTGCTGTCAATGGCATTAGCCTCACTGTCGCAGAATATGACCCAATTACCTTGAGGTTTAAAGTAGCAGTCATTCCCCTTACTTATGCTGAAACAAATCTTCGTTATTTGGATTCAGGCAGTTGGGTGAATTTAGAAGGAGATATTCTCGGGAAATACGTAGAAAAATTTCTCTCCTCTAGTAACAAAGATGCAACAGCAAATGAGGATTCAAGCAGCGATCCAATCACGTCAACATTCTTGTCTGAACACGGTTATCTATAAAAATCAATATAAGAGGATGTCACTTTGACTGAGATTGAACGCTATCTGTTTGATTTACAAGGGTTTCTTGTGATAGAGAATGCTTTGACTCCAACAGAACTAGCAGCTATAAATCAGCTTCTAGATCAGAATATTGCCCAAATAGATAAGCCTAATAAATCGTGGATTCGCTTTGACGGATTACTAAACTGGGGTACTGAGCTTCGCCTTCTCATCGACAATCCTCGGATTACCTCTTATCTGGTTGCTCTAGTTGGACCAGAATTTCGTCTGGATCACGACTACGTTCACATTATCCGTCAAGGAGGTGGACCGATTGGCAGTATTTTGCATGGTGGTGCTACTCCCTATGATCCGAGTCAGTATTACCACTATCAACAAGGAAGAATGTACAACGGCTTAGTCGCTGTAGCTTACAATCTCACTGATGTGTCAACTGATGTTGGTGGCTTCGGTTGTATTCCTGGTAGTCATAAGAGCAACTTACCTTTACCCAAAGAGTGGCAAGATTTGGAGTATCCTCATCCTTGTGTACAAGCACTTGGTGGGAAAGCAGGAACGGCAATTATCTTTACTGAAGCCCTTACTCACGGGACGCTACCGTGGAAAGGACCACACGAACGCCGCACCCTATTTTATAAATATTCTCCCAACACCAATGCTTGGGTACGATACTACTACAACCCCGATGATTATCCTGATTTGACAGAAAATCAACGGCAAATTTTAAAACCACCTGGAGTTTATCCATAGAACTGGG
>Ga0070738_10001206_pt1 | contig 56027 bp, 58 predicted proteins | sample Coa_R2_2_FD_66446 | JGI IMG/M metagenome (GOLD analysis project Ga0070738, IMG submission 66446) | Surface soil microbial communities from Centralia Pennsylvania, which are recovering from an underground coalmine fire - Coalmine... | ecosystem: Environmental > Terrestrial > Soil > Unclassified ... | reverse complement strand
ATAGTTTAAGGGCCTCGGCCGGACGCACGCGCGGGAGCCGATTGCCCCGCGCCTTGGTTACTTTGCGTGCCATGGCTACACCGCCTTTCTGAGTTTGCGGCCAGAGGCCAGCAACGCAACATCGCGGCTCGCAGCAGCCACCACCTTGCGGCGATAGCGGGCGGGAATGGCACCCGGATATCTCACCAGCCACAACAGCCGGTCATACCTTTCCTGAGCCGTGCGCGCGGGCATCTCGATTAGTAGCGAGAGACACGCGCGACAGAGGAGCCACCCTGCCGCCATGGCCTCAGCCTTTGTGCAGCCGTACTCCTTGGCCGTCGAGGTAGGCGACTGATCGGCATCCCAGGGCCAAAGACATCCGCTCGCCAACGCATACGAAAGCGTAACGAGATGCCTCAATTGTGCGGGTGTGTATTTCCTTCCCTTGACCACTTCTCTCATGTCGTGGAAGGCGCGCCGGCAAGTGATCCCGTAGCGCGCAAGTGTCACGTCCGCGTGCAATTGCTGTAGGGTCACGGTGTCAGCGTTGGCAGCGGGATCGCTCGCCGATGCGGTTTCGTCGGCTTGCGTGGCGTTGGTGGCGTCGAGCATGGTGGCCCTCCCTACGCCAGAGCCGTGCGAGCGGCGACATAGGCCCGCGCCGCCTTGATGAAGCCCCGCAGGAGGTAGCGGTAACGCTTCACCCACGCGGCGCGGTACTCGGCACCGGAGTAGGCGAGCCGAGCCCAGGGGCCGCGAGCGTCGCTTTCGTGGGCCTGGACATGCGACAGCCAGTTGAGTGCCGTAGCCGCCCTGGCCTCATGCGGCTGGAAATAGGCCTGCTCCCAACCGGCGTCCCGCCGTTCGGTGAACATCATGTGAGCGCCCGTATCGTGCGCGATGCGCCGAACGTCGGCCGTAGCGTGGTCGACCTCAGCCGTGCAGACCGCCGCGATGTAGGGGCGGAAGCGCTGGCCGGGCAGATCGTGGGCAGGGAGCGCCACACGCCGATTGCGAATGGTGGTATGGATATCGGTAGCCATGATCCGGGTTCCTTTCACGGTGTCCGGGTTGCGGTTAGAGCCTTGGGGAAGCGCCAACTTCCCCTTGGCTCGCTTTTAAGGTATAACCTAAATATGGCGAAGTCAATAAAGGTTATACCTAAAAAGAGAGGGCGGCCGGCTACTGGGAAAGACCCTCTCCTGGCCATTCGGGCGCCCTCCGTCCTGATCGCTGCAATCGATGCATGGGCCGCCAAGGATGGGCTCGCCCGCAGCGAGGCGGTGCGTCGCCTGATCGAGGCAGGGCTAAAGGCGAACAAGCGTTCAAAATGAATTGGCGAAGGGGGCTATTCCGGATTTGGCTTGTGTCTGCCGCCGCTTGGATCGTGGCCGCCGGTTGGTACAACCACATCTACGAATGTTTCCCGATAAAGCTAGACAAGACTAGCGAGATGCTCGGACTACATTGTACTCAGGGATCGCCAAACATAGGCGGATGGCGAACGATAGTCCCTATTTGGGAAGCTATTAGTTGGATTGCGGGACCGCCGCTCGGCTTTCTAGCGGCGGGTCTCTTGGCGATCTGGATCATCACCGGCTTTCGCCGATAAGGCTATTAACCAGCAGGCCTCCGGCAACGTGCTGGCGGCGGCGGGAGCGAGATCTGCGGCCCAATTTCAAAGTCGCACCCACATGCGTCATGTTCAGCGCCAGCCGCCGATTTATAGATACATAATACTTGCCGAGTAGGTGCACTCGGTAGGAAACTCTACCACGCGTGCATCTTTTTGGGGGGATAGATGAACGTCCGCCAAATATTATGTGCCATATTGATTGTGTTCAGTGCGACTACAGCGAGAGCACAGAACCAGATTGCCACTTGGGGTGAGGCAGGCGGGTGGAAAATCGCAGTGGATCGCACTGTGGGAGATGGGTGCTTCGCTCTCGGCGCATTCAATGGGGGGACAGTTACCCGCATCGGCTACGATGCCAATCAGTCCCAGATCTATTTGTTATTCGCCGATGAAGCCTGGAAGTCATTGGAGGCGGGCAAGCTTTATCCCGTCCGCATTCTCTTTGATGGAGGCAATCCCTACGAAGGGGAGATGCGAGGGCAACAACTAGGAAACATGGTTGTACTTGCCCATCGCAATCTTAGCACCGATTTTGTGAAGGACTTCATGCAGCGTAACAGCATGCAGGTCTACTATAGGGGCCAGCCGTTGTTCAGCATTTCTCTTAGGGGGACCTATGCCGCGATTGCCGAGGTAATTAATTGCCAGCGCGAGTTCGGATTCGGCAAGGCGAACCCCGCCGGCAATGCAAGTGATCAAACGCGGAAACCAGACCCCTTCAGATAGCCACCCGAGTCTCCCGCTATGAGTTACTGCGGGCACGCGCGATTGCATTAGCCTCCTCGGAAGCCGACGCTGAATGGCACGCCCACGCCACCGTGCCAGATCCAATCAACGTCCCGGCCACAGCCCGGACATTGATACCGCTGGTTCGCGACATCGATCGACGACCAGGGCGGCCGATCAAATCGAACCTCGCGAACCTCCCACGGTGGCACGCAGCGTTGACAGAATACGTCGGCGAATCGAATTGAGCTACCGGGCTTCACGCGCTCGATAGGGACAATGGACGGCGCCCCCATGCCGCCGCACTGGCCGCACCGGAAGCGCGAGCTGGCGAACGGGCGACAGGCGAGCGCGGGGGCGGAAGCGTCAACCGAACCGTAGCGCTTGCACCCAAGGCACCATACCCGCAGCTCGAGCCCGAGCCGGGCGATGTCGCCGAATGTCGAGATGGGGAACGCAACGCGCGCAAACGACATGACCGCACTCCAAGGTGCGGCCGGATTTCCCCGTCCCCAGGTGCCTCTCATACCGCCTCCCAGGAGCGAGCGCGAATCCTATGTCGTGGGCACTGCGAACCTCGAAGCAATTACCGACATAGTGCACGACTTTTGTATCGCTGGCAGGACACGGGGGATTATCCACGAAGGCCGCGCAGCGCCTCGTTTGCATCCTTTTTCGGGAGGCACGCTTCCCTGAGGCGTTGCGCGAATTTTCTGACTGTGTAGCGCAAGGTATCGAGCCGCTTGGCATCTGCAACTAGGCCCTGCTCTGTGATGGATATGCGGCGCCCCTCGGGCTCTCCGGTGTCGGGGCTCTTCCATACGCGGGAGAACGATAGCTGTTTGGTCTTTTTGTCCCACCGGGTGATGTAACTGTGAAGGATATCGGATCTGTCTTCGTGCGCTTTGTTGATTCGCTGGAGCAGTTTCAAACCCTGCGCGCGAAACGGTTTCATCGACGGCAAATGAAGGAAACAGTTCCACAGAAATTCCAGCTCTGTGCGGAAGTTGATCGGGTATTTCTTGCCGTACTTCTTTGCGCCCGGAATGTAGGTGTGCACCGAGTGCACCATCGCATCCACCCAGTACTCCACCTCGGCGTGATGTACTGCTATGCTTCCGATGGTGCGCAAAATCGAATTGCTAAGTTGATCTCCCGCCATGACCAAGCCCCCCCCAAACTTGACCCAGCCACAGAAGCGGTAGTGCGCCGGATGGTGGCGACTCCGCCTCAGCCAAAGAAGACGGTCAAGACAAAGCGCGGAACGGTAGCGGGAAGGCGAAGTTGACAGATCGCCAAATCCGCCGATAGGTCAGGCGCGCTATCATCTCTAGCGCCTGTGTTCGGTCCTCCAGTCCCACGCCTTCTCGCATTCGTGCGCATGCACGCCAGCGCGGGCCTGGATCGCGGCCTTCTCCTCGCTGATGTAGTCGCTGCTGTAGCGGGTGAATGCCCATGCCATCCCAAGCTTGACCATGCGAGCTTGCACATCTTTGCCGTTGGCTCGGCATAGGCCGATCGTGCGCCGATAGCGGTCGTGGCCGCGGTCCTCGCAGGTGATCGCCCTGCCGGCCATCAATTGCTCGAGCGCGAGTTTAGCCTCAATCCCGGCGGGCCAGCCATCGGTACAGGCTTGGTGCATCTCCGGTGCGTCAATGCCCCAGAGGCGGTAGATCGTGCCGTTAACGTGAATGGTGTCGCCGTCCGTAACAGTGACCTGTGCGGCCGCCGACGCGCTAGCAAGAAGAAGAGCCGCAATCGACAGCGCTGAATACTGCGTCGCCCCCATTTCTACCTGCTTTAGGACCATCCGCCGACGAGCCAAACGCCCTGCACCTCCTGAAACACTATCGTCAGCCAGTTCTCATAGAGAGTGGCGCCCTTGTAGGTGTAGACCTTGCATTGCCATGGCCGACCACCGGAATTTTGGCCGCAAGTTGAAAGGGACACTCGATTTGGTTGTCCAGCAATTGCCACTACTTGATCTTCGGTCATGCCCTGCTGAAGCCTGCGCGAAATCGAATCGTTCGAAGGGCCTGCCGGGACAGGATTCGTGTAATAGGTAGGTGCCGGAGCCTCGTCGCCACACGCTGCCACGAGGAATAAGCACATTGCGAATAGCAAAGAGACCGCCCCAGATTGCCTCATTCTCCGCCCCAAACGGTTGTAATCGAAAGCCTCCCACGACCCCACGTCTCAGGCAAGCTCGCAACAGTTGCGGTTGGTAAGGCGGGTCCGTACCCTTTGAAAGGGAATGGGGGCACGACGATGCCGATACTGCGTTGCATGTTGGTTATCGCTTTTGTGGTCTTTGCTGGCACTGACGCCGAATGCCAAGAGCGCGGCCGTATATTTCCCTATCAGTGGCCATCGGGTGTGCCTCAGGACGAGATCACTACGGCCGATGTTCAGCACGCCCTTGCGTGGACTGGGTACTACGCAGGTATGGCCGATGGCGGATACGGTCCTTACACGCGCCGAGCGGTCCAAGATTGGCTGGCCGCGAGAGGATTTCCGAAATCTGACACCCTAACAGGACCGCAAGCGGCCCAGCTTGTTTCGGAGGGTCTCAAACGTCGGGATCAATTCGGCTGGGCTGACTTGGTGGACGATGCTGTTGGGTTCTCAGTTGGCATCCCCACCGCGCTCTCGCAGCTACAGAGGCCGGAGCGCAACAACGGCATGCTTCAATATTTTGGCAAGGGGCGCGTGGCAGTAACGATTTCCGTGCAGCCCGCACTCGATGGCTGCGCGGCAATGGACGAAGCATACGATGCGGTATTGAACCTGAAGGAGAACCGACCCGATTACAAAGCCAGGAAGGACGACTGGTTCGTTGTTGCTGGTGATGCTCCTTATGGTCACTTTTACGTCCGCGCCCAATGTCGCAAGCAAGGTATCGTGGGGGCGGTAATGAAGATGGCGAACGGAGAGGATCTTAGTTTTCTCTACGTCGCCTTTTCCAATAGCCTTTCGCTGCGGCCAGTCCTGTATCCATTCGCCGTTCCCGCGCCACGGATAGTTCGTCCCGCTCTTCAATCAATGGCCGCGGTTGCGGCGTCGCCCCCGCCACCCCTCGCTCAGGACACATCGATCGATCGGTCCGGCAAGACCGCCTCACTCTCGCTCGTTCTCTCCAATGGCAAGGAGCTTCGCGCCCAAGACGTCTTTGCCCATGCATCTCAGGCAGTCTATGTGGTCGATGCTGGAGAAAGGCAGGGCTCAGCCGTCGCAATCAGCGAGCGCGAACTCCTGACGAATTGTCATGTCGTGCAAGGCAATTTGTCGGTCGGACTTCTTCATGAAGGCACAAAACAGGTCGCTTACGTGGTCTCGGCAAACAAAGCGGCGGACCGATGCATCCTTGCGGTGATGCACCCCCTTCCTGTGTGGGTGAAAATTAGACCCTATGCTGACGTAAAGGTCGGGGAACACGTCTATACCATTGGCAGTCCCAAAGGGCTCGAGCTGACTCTTGCCGAGGGTCTCGTATCCTCAAAGCGCGCCATAGAAGGCGGTAGTCGCTTCATTCAAACAAGTGCTCCGATATCACCTGGGTCCTCGGGAGGTGGGCTGTTCGATGCTCAAGGCAATCTCATTGGTATTACGACCTTCATGCTGCGGGATTCACAGAATTTGAACTTCGCAATCGCGGCAGAGGAGTACGGCAAATAGCGACGGGGGCTGAGGCACGAAATCTGACTCAGGGATTCGATTTAGGGTCCGGGTGGACTCCACACCTACCTCTTCGCCATCAAAACCGCTGTACGAGTCCCTAATGGCCGGGAAACGCCATTCTGGGAAATGACCGCGTAGCCCCGAAGTGGCTAATGCGTGGCCGGGTGCGGCAGGGCGTTTCGCTCCAACGCGAAAACCACATGCTGCAGGCAAAGCCCATATGGCGTCTCTCGATCCGAGGACGGCAATGCGTCAATGAGCGACTGAAGCCAGTCCCGCATTTGCTTGGCGTCAACCACCCTGGCTTTGATCATGCCCGCGAGGATCGCAATCTGGGTTGCGAGTACCGCGCTCGCCAAGTCAACTGCCGGCTTCGGGCCTGCGCCAACCACAGATGTATCGCCGTTCGCAGTTACGGGGCTGAGAGTGTCTGCCATGTCATTCTCCTATGCAGGTTGAGCGGCCGCGGCGGCCCAGAAGGTGGGAAGATCTATGCCGAGATTGGAGATCATTGTGCTGTAGGGCACTGACTGAAGGTCGCTCAGGTGCCAGTTGTCCGAGTCCCACAGTTCCTGTGTCAGTGAGTCCGCTGCCTGCACGGCCGAGCGCGCAGCATCCAGTTTCCCGGCTGCCGCGAGCTGACGCATTATCTGCGAACGCTTAAGCTGCTGGGCCGTGGTCGCCGCCTGTTCAAACGCCATCAGCTCGGGAGTTCCATCGGCCAGATATTCCTGCCCGTCGCGCTGGGCATTGGCATACAGGCCATTGATCTTGCCGTTGCCGTCACGAGAAACGAACCAGCCCATCAGTTATCCTTCCCTCTGCGGTCGTACCAACCCTCGGTCTGCAGGTAGTTGCTGGACGACGAGGAGTTTGCCGCCCACTGAATTTTGGCGGCCGTGTCCGTCACAAGGGTCCAATACCCGACGACATCCGAGTTTGAGCCTCCGATGCTGTTCAACGGCGGCGTTGATCCAGCAGACGCAGCCTTCGGGCGGAGCATGATCTTCTGAGTGCCAGACGAAGACTGCGCAGAACCATACGCCTGGACCTGTACGCCAGTCGGTACCGTGAGGGTCAAATCGACGAAGGTGGTCGTCAGTGACACCGCACTAGCGTCGAGAACTGGTGTTACCCAACGGAAATTGTCGCCCCACTGGACGAACGCGAGGATGTGCGCGCTGCCATCCGTCTTGAACGAGCCGATTCGGCGCTTCAGCGTGTAGGTCGCGGGAAGCGTCGGGCTGCTGGCATTGGTTGAGGCCAACAATGCAGGCGATGCACCCGCAGCTTTCGAGATGGCATAGACGTGATACCAAGTGCTGGCCGCCAGTGATCCTGCGTCAAGGCCGTTTGCGCCTACCGTCGTGCAGTCGATGACGCCGGACAACAGAGACAGCATATAGGCGTTGGTATCGTCGGTGCAGATACCCGCCGCGACATCGAGCTTGGTATTCGGCGTCGTGCCATCGTTGGAGAGCGCGAGGCCTGCGAGATAGGAACGCAGGGCTGCGCCGCCTACGGCATTGGTAATCGCTGTCCCGGTAAAGGCGGTTGAGGCGGCCTTGGTGGAACTATCGCCCACAGCCTGCGTCGGCACGAGAGCTGAACCGCCCGTGAAATCGTTGGCTCCAATATAGGTATTGGCCGCGGCAACGAGTGCCGGCTTGCCACTGACGCTCACCAGATGGAATGTCGGCGTTCCGCTCGAGACGGCCGCGACGCGCACCTCCACGATGGCATTCGCTGGCATGTCGCTGGCACGGAGAGCGGTGTTGTCCGCATACTTGATCGTTCCCGCCGTTAGGCCATTGGCCGCTAGCGTGGGCGTCGTGGTAGCGTTCGCGTGCGCCACCAGGAAGGCAAACATTTGCCCGACCGCATACGAGGTAATGGCGGGCGCGAGCGTGATCACATAGGCATCAGCGGCGCCGGAATCCGCGATGTAGGTCGATGTGCTGTCTTGTATTTGTCCGACGCTCGGGAACTGGTCCCGCGCCGTGGCATTGGAAACGCCCGTGAACTTGTGTGACGCGAGCGGAATGTCAGCCGTCACGGTAGATTGGCCGTCTTTGCAGATGACGTTCGTCAAACAGGTGTAGACATCATCCCGCAGCGCATTGAAGTCAGAGGGATTTGCCGTAGATCCCGAGGTCGCGGGATTCCATGAGCCGGGGAGGCTCGGCGCGCTCGCTACGCCACTTCCATTGTAGGGCATGTCACGAAAGTCCTTCCCCGAGTGGGATTGACCTTCGGACCGATCGCAGGCGCCGCCACTTCAGGGTGGCGACGGCTGGTTCCCAATCCAAAAGGGAATTTTTTAATCTTACTCCATAGCCGTCGCCATTGCCAGCGCGGCTCACAGTTCTTCGCCCAAGGAAGCGTGACGAAGAAAGTTATATGGAAGATGCCATCCATAGACCCTGTGATTGCGTGTTCGTCTGCACGCATGCTGGGGGGGGGGTCGTGAACGATCCGGCCGCCGTAGCACACAACCGAATGGCCGTACTGGACGCCGCTGCGTTGAACGGCGCCTATTCGCCACACTCACAGCCGCACCCCGAGTGTAGCAGTCTCATCTAGGAAGCTGCGCAACGCAGGGCCCATCGCCTGAGCGTGCGCTGCCAGGTGATTCGCGTAGCGCGCCGCAAGGTCAGGGTGATGTTGTTTCAGATACGCTGCACGGCCCTCATTCCATCCCGCGGGGCACGTTGCACACTCCGGAGCATGCGGTTTGTGGCGGTAGAACGGCAGTAGCGGCGCGCCGACTTCTTCGAGGTAGCCGAACACATCGGCATCCGACCAATCCTTGATCGCTGGCCAGCGCTCGCAGCCGTCACCGGAAAAGGACCGCCAAAAGACAGCGGGCACAGGATCGGTCCATCGCTGCGCATCGATCGCGAGCGTGAAGCCCTGCGCCCGCAGATAGTTACCCATTGGCTGCCAACGATTGGCGTTGCAGCAATCAACTGCGGGCACAATGAACGGGCCTGTATCGTCGGCGTGGCGCATTGTTGGAAATCGGGCAATGGGCACGAGCGGAGACGGCAGGCAGTTTTGGGCCCTCAACCACGCGCGGGCGTCGGTCGTGATCCGGGCAAAGTGCGGGACTTCCTTCTCTATCTTCGCCACCAGCTCGCACATCTCCGGCAGCAGGTCGCCCGCGTCGAGATGCACGACAGTCAGCCGGTGCCAATACGGGCGAAAGAGATGGACTAGCGCGAGCGAGTCCTTGCCGCCGCTAAACCACAAGGCAACGCGCGTGTGGCCGTCCAAGCGCGAGAAATCAGGGAGCGGGCGAGCCATCGTGCGGCCCAGATCCGGGTGGCTCACGCTAGAAAATCGCGGCAGATGGCAATTCGAGCCATCTCACGAGGAAGAACTTGCGCACATCCGAACCGAGGCTTTCGCCTGGATGCTCGCGCCGCCACCGCGCCTCCGCCTCTTCGACGGTTTCAGCATAATGCTTCCATATCACGACGGCTCGTTCCGGCTGTACGTCCCGTACAATTGGGGTAACACGCCTCGAAAAGTCACTCATTGGTCTAGCTCCTGACTTAGCTCGCACTGACGGCGAGCGATCCACTGCTTGCGCGTTTCGCCGCGGCTGTTGAGCGGCTCCGGGTCCCGCAAGGATAGACCGGCTTGCCGTGCTATCCATTGCTCGCGCGTTTCCTGCGGTGGCCGGTCGATCGCATCAAAAACTGTAGCGGCGCCGGCAGTGGCCGTTTCCAGCTTGTCCAGGCGAGAGCGAAGCGTCATTTGGACCACCCTGCGGGATAACCGCTGCGCCTACAGGCCTCGACCCATTCCTCCACCGTCGTCCGATGCGGCCCGGGCATGATCGCGACCGCACCCAAGGTACGTGCGCGGGCGGCGACGCTCTCGTCCGACTCGCAGTCCTCGCGGTACAGGACCATGGGTGCCCGAGGCTTGATTGGCTCGAGCCGTTCAACTCTGCTGATCAATCGTGAAGTCATTTGCTGCGCTCCTTCTTTTCCAAAGCCGATATCCGAGCCTCAAGCTCGACCGTCTCGATAGCCTTCCGCTTGATTTCAATGACGCCCGCCACCGCCGCGCCTTCGTCCGGAGTCAGATCCCCGGCAGCTACGGCATCGGTAATCGCCCCGAGCGCGGCCACCGTATCGGCAGATGTTTTGATAGCGGGGAGCGGCAGGCTGACAGGCCGACCTTTCCGCAACGGCCACAGACGGGACAGCACCAGCTCGGCAGCGCGCATGTCACCGCCCTTCGCTGCCTCCAATACCTTCTGCACAATCTCAGTGGCCTCGCCAGCCGCCAGCGCATCGAGCACCACAGAGGCACGATTGCGCGAGCCCTGGGGGCGACCCGCAGGATTGCCAGACTGCCCTGGCGCAAAGGTGCCGTCCTGCTGGCGCCCAGAATTGGCAGGCTTGCGCGGTGCTTTCCGGCTCATGCCGCACCTGCCATTGAGCCGTCATCGATGATCGTGTAACGGCCGGTATCCTCGTTCCAAACGCCCCGAATGGATCCAGGACGGCCGATTTCGGTGTAATAGCGAGACTTCGCGACCATGATCTCGGTCTCGTTCTCGCCCGTCTTACGGTAGAGCATGACGCCGATATCTGGCTTGTTGAACCAGTGGGCGGAGTCCGCGATGTCGTACAGCGTCGGACGGGGATACTGGCCGTTCCGGTCGCGCTGCATCTTAGCGGGATGGGCAACCACGATCAGGTGCACGCGATGCTGACGGGCGAAGCGCTTGAGCTGGCGAATCGCCCAACCGGTGTATTCCGTCATGCTGACGCCAGGGGCGCGCATGTGTTCCAGCTCGTTCCACGGGTCGATCACCACGACTTGGGCATTGATGCGCTGCACGGCCATCTCGAGGCGGTCCAGCAGCCATGCCAAGTCAGTGTCCGCATCGTCCGCCGGCCGCAGGAACAGGAAATGCTCCTCGATCCAGGCGTCAGCCGCAGCCTTCTCCTCGGGGCTCATGGCACGCTCAAGCTTGCCAGCGTGGAAGGTCCGCAGCGCGCGGCGGTGGTCCGGTTTGGGCCGTTGCTCGAAGCTGGCGAAGACCGCGCGCCACTGATAGCGCCGCACAAGGCGGCCCACGACCTCGTTGACGAAGCTGGTCTTGCCCGTGCCGGGCGTGCCCGAAACTACAGCCAGGTCCCCAAGCCGCACGCGGTAGTGTTCGCCCAAACCCACAATCCCGATGTCCTTGGCAGGGTTGGCCGGCGGCTCGGCAAGTTCGCTCAGGCGGTAGATGTCGGGTGTGCTGAACCATGCCGCGCGCTCGATCGATGCCTGCAGGCCGCGCGCCCCATGCAGCCGGAATGTATCGGCTGCGCCGTTGCAGCCCTTGGGCCACGGCAGCCAGCGGCAGCGGGGGCGCCCGAACTGTGCCGCCAGATCCTCGCGCACTTCGGCGCCCTCGGGTCCTTCGCTGATCGCCAGGATGATCTGCGAGCCTTCCCAGAATTGCCGGGTCTCGTCGATGCACTCCCAGCGGCGGCCACCGATCGGCCGTAGGAACGGCAGCGCCACCGTCCGCTTGTGGCCGGCGGTCATGAACGCCCAGCAGGCGGGAATGCTGTCGGTAACGATGATGGGTTGATCCTTCAGCGTCAGATCCCACAGGGCGCCGACGTTGTAGAGGCCATCGCAGCTCCCGACCGTGCGCACTGGCTCGAACATGCCCGTGACGTAGCGCCGGATCTGCACGCCGGCCTGCTTCCCATCCTCGAGGAACGGCACGACCAGCGCCCCCGGAATATCCTTCGCCTCGCCGATCTGCAGGCCGCCAGCCAAGGCCGTGAACTGTTCCTCAGTGAAGCCCTGACCCTGGGCCCAGACCAACGCGCCCGCCGAAAGAGGCTGCGCCTGCTCGCGCATCATGGGCACCACCGCGCTCATGGTTGGCCCTCCGCCCAGGCGGCCCGATGTGATTCAGCGGTTTGGGCGACCGGGCCCACCCGCCGGTTGTTGTCGTAGTTGCCCTCCCGGACCTTCGCGAAATTCGCGGCCTTCAGGAACCAGTCGATTCCCCAGCCCGTCATCTCGTCGCGGATGAACGACGACGCCTCCGCCTTCGCCAGCACAGCCTTGAATCCCTCCAGACTGCCCACGTCACGCAGGCGCGCGCCCAACGCCTTGCGGCGTGGTTCGGTCATGCCCGTTGGGACAGGCCATCGGGGATATTTCTTCGCGGTCTCGACGAAGGTGTCGAAGGCTAGTTGCTCGGCAGAGCGTTCACGGGGTTCAGCCTCTCGGTCAGCAGCATCGGCAGCGCCGTCAGGCGCGCCATCGTGATCGTGTTCTATCTCGTGTTCGTGTTCGTGTTCGTGTTCGTGATTAGGCATACCGTTGGCGGAACCGTTCGCCATACCGTTCCGTAAACCGTTAAGGAAACCGTTGGGGAAACGGTCTCCATACTTGGAGAGTGATGCGAGAAAATCCCCGTAGAATGGGACTTTCTTCGGCACCGCCTCAATGAAGTGCATCAGCGACTTGCCCACGTTCGGATTGGCGATCGGGTTGTGATCGAGGAAGCCGACGATCCAGACCCAGCCCGTCGATTCGTCGTGCTGCAGGAACCCTATCTGCGACAGCTCGGAAACCGTCTGCCGAACGGTTTCGGGAACGGTTCCGAGGTCCTCTGCGATGTACGCGATGGGCAGCCGAAAACACCCGGCCCCCGTCGTGTGCGGCGACGTCAGGCAGTAGAGCGCCAGTTCACGCGCGGCAGGCGACAGGCCCTTGTCTTTCGCCCAAGCCCAGAAGCGGGTGCGAACGATGCCATAGTCCCTCATGGCGCCACCCGCTCGACCTTGGTCCGCAGCACGTACCGGGCGTGCGTGCCTGCGAAATCGCCACCGTGGGCCTCCGTCACGGTCGCCACGTCGATGCCGCGGCGCCGGAGTTTGAATACGTAGTCGCTCCAGCGCGGGCCGGGCGTGTCGATCGGCGTGCAGCCATCGGGGCCCGCAGCCACCAGATTGGCGAGCGCCCAAGCCTCTCGGCCCGCCAGATCCATGAACACCGGCTCACTGCCGGATCGCGTCACGAGGAACCGATCAGTCATGTCGGCAATCCCACGCCAGCGAGCAATGCACGCAGCAGCTCCGGCTCGAGAGTACCTTGTGTGTGGCGCTGCATTATGAGGGTGGCCGTCAATCGGCCGAATGCATCGGCGGATGCGTCGCGTGTGGCGCCGAACTCAATGCCGGTTCGCCTGAATGAAATCACATTAGTTTTGCCGGCAACGCCCCTGGCGTTGCCAGACTGCCCGCCTTCAAATAGAATTGTCATTGTCGTTCGATTCCTATGTCAGTGGGTTTTGAGCGAGAGCGCTTCGCCCCTCCGGCCATCCACCGGAGGGGTCTTGCTTTCAGGCGGCCATATCGGGAAGGGACGCGAGCCACGCTTCACCAGAAGCGTAAGGGATCAGCGTCTTCGAGCCACATTTGACGGCCCTCAGCCTTCCCGCAGCGATTTCCTCATATGCTTTGGACCGGCTGATGCCGAGCCAATCTGGAACTCGCGTCATTGGCACAGCGAGAGGCTCGCGCTTAGTGTCGTCTGCTGCGGATTCGAATCTGACTTGGCCTTGAGACATTCGCGCCCTTTTGTCCCTATGTGTCGCTGGGGACTTCGCACCTGTACCAAGTGCGTGGAGGGGCGGGATGAGGGGTCAAATGTCGGGAATTGACCCCCGTCTAAATTAGCGCTTCGGCTTGATGCCGTGTCGTCTGTTAAAGCGGCGAACTTCTTTAATGCGAGCTTTCCGCTCTTCATCCTGCTCGCGCTCAAGCGAACTATAAGCTCTGTTCACCGCATCTTGGATGGCCGTACGATGATATGCAGCGCGCCCACGCTTCCTGTTCTCGCGTACGGTCGCCTCATCTCGACCGGACACCGAGGCTGGCAGCTCCGCAATCAGCTGGGAGGTTGTAAGTCCTCGCCGATCCGCGTCGGCCGCAATGCCTTCCCACGGCGTATGGCCCCCTGGGTTTCCGGGAGGTCGGACCAACCCAAATGCGTGATCGAGCGAGGGAGCCCATTTGCGCAGGTACGCATAGATCGCCCCAGCCGCTCGCCTGAGGCGCCGCTTCTCACCAATCAGCGCTGCGGGATGATTTTGGGCCGCACCGGAAAGATAAAGCGCGAGTTGGCGCAATTCCGCTTGAACCTCGTCCTTTGTGGGATGAGGGCGACGGGCCGCTTCGCGCTTCCTCTTAGCCATCGCGCCCTCCGCAGGCGCCCGCGCTGGTGGTCGGCGTGGCAGTCCCCGCGGAAGGGATGTTCGGACCGTCGCCCTAGCCACACCGATGACAGTCTATGCGCTCCGCCGTCGCGCTCCGATAGGGACAACCTTGGCGGTGGACCTACTGGCGAGAAACGTCGCCCACTGGTCCATCATCGCGCGGCGTTTCTCAAGCAACTCGCCCCGCCTGTAGGCCGCCTCAACCTTGTCGCCGATGGAATGGGCGAGGGCCATTTCCGACACTTCGGACGGGAACGAGGTTCGCTCGCTGCACCAATCCTTGAAGGTGCTGCGCATTCCGTGGACGGTTGCTTTTTCGCCGCCGGCCGTGCGAAGCGCCTTTGACAGGCTTGTCAGCGATAAAGCCTTCCGCTTGTTGCCGACGAATACCAGCGGTCCCGTCCGCACCTTGTGCAGGTCTTTGAGAATCGCCAACGCCTCCCGCGAGAGGGTCACGCGGTGTTCCTTACCGGCCTTCATACGGGAGGCGGGGACGGTCCAAATGCCGTCGTCGAGGTTCATTTCCGCCCAGGTGGCGTGCACCGTTTCGCCGGCCCGCGCCGCGGTCAGGATGGCGAACCGGAGGGCCTTGGCTGCGATGCCCCGGGAGACTTTGAGCTTGGCGTAGACTGCCGGCAGGTCATCGATCGGCACCGCGGCGTGATGCTTCACCTTGCGCAGCTTGGAGCGGGCAGCAAAGACCTTGTCGAGGTGGCCACGCCAGCGAGCCGGATTTTCGCCCTCTCTGAGCTGGCGGACGCGCGCCCAATCCAGAATGCGCTCGATCCGGCCCCTGAGCCGGGAAGCCGTTTCGGGCTTGGTCCGCCAGATCGGCTCGAGCACCTTGGTCACTTCCGGCGTCCCAATGTCGGCAATGGACAGGCTGCCAATCTTGGGGCCGGCGTAGGTCTTCAGCGTGTTGCGCCATTGCTGTCGGTGCTTGGGATTTTTCCAGGCTTCCTCGTGGCTCTCAAGGAAGAGCTCTACCGCCTGGTCGAACGTCACGCCGCGGGCCCTTTCGAGGCGTTCCTGGGCCTGCTGGGCCTCCCTGACGGCGATGGGGTCCTTGCCGGACTTCACCAACGCCCGGGCCTCTGCGGACCTTTCCCGGGCCGCATGGAGGCTCACGACGCGCTTGTCGGCGCCCTTGGTGGTTTTGGCGGAGTAGGGGCCTAGACCCATCTCGCGACGCTTGCCGGCGATGGAGTAGCGGAAGATCCAGCTCTTGGCGCCCGCGTCCGTCACCTGCAGGTACAACCCGCCACCGTCAGCGTGGTAACCTGCGGTCATCTTGCGGGTCAGGGTGATCGGCTTCAGCCGGTGAATCGTACGTGCCATGGCTTACCCACCATTCTACCCGCCAATTTGGTGGGTACATAGGAAAATGCCAGTGGACAGCTACGGACGGACAGGGCGGGAAAGTGCTTACAGAACGGGACTATTCGGACGGCCACGAATGCCAGTAGACAGATGTTGGGCGGACACCCTCTCCGCCATCATACCCTCAATACACGGACTCCAGGATCGGCACGATTTCCTGTGCGCCGTTGATCTTGCGCGGATTGCTGAAGGTCCAGTCGTCGAGCATGCAGTTGGTGGCGATGCGCTGCAGGTCCTCGCGCTTGACGCCGACATCGCGCAGCCGTCGCGGCAGGCCGAGCCCGCTGATGAAGCGGTCGAGAACTTCCGAGGCGGTCTGCCCAGGGCGGCCGAGCGCGGCGCTGATCTCGGCCTGGCGCTCATGCATAACCCCAGCGTTGAACGCCAGCACCGCCGGCATCATCACGCAGGACGTGTAGCCGTGCGGCACGCCCGCGCTACCACCCAGCACGTGGCCGATAGCATGGCTCGCACCCATGCGCGTGCCGCTGACGATGCCGATCATCGAGATCCAGGCGCCGATCTGGCAATCGAGTCGCGCCCCAAGATCGGATGGATCGCGCTTCACCGCGGGCAGGCCGCGCCCGAGCAGGCGCAGGGCCTGCAGCGACGTGCTGTCGGTATAGGCGTTGCCGTCGATCGAGCAGTACGTCTCGTGCGCGTGATCGACCGCGCGGATGCCGGTCGAGAGCCATAGCCATTCCGGCGTATGCACGGTGATCGCCGGATCGAAGATCACCTGGAGCGGGATCAGGCCCGGATGAATGTAGGCCTGCTTCAACCTGAGACGAGGCTCGGTGACGCCGGCGCGCGCGTTGAATTCGCCACCGCTCAGGGTGGTCGGTACGCAAATCTGCCGCACCTTCGGCGTACGGTATGCGGGAAAGCTCCGTTTGCCCGTGACTGGGTCGACGACAGTGCGAAAGGGCTCGAGCCCATCCGGTTCGCGGATATCGTGCTCGAGGCAAAGGGTGACGACCTTGCCGCCGTCGGTCGTCGAGCCGCCGCCGACGCTCAACAGGAGGTCGCAGCCCGCTTCGCGCGCCTTGTTGGCACAGGCGATCACCGCGTCGCGCGGACTGTGCGCCGGCATGTCGTCGTGCGTGCCGGCATAGCGCGGCCCCAGCGCTTCGGCGATCTTGCGGATCGCATCGGTCTTGCGGTTGAGCGTGGCCCCGGCGAGGATGAACACATGCTTGGCGCCGAGCCGTTCGGCCGCCTCGACAACGGCTTGCGGAGCCGGCCGCCCGAACACCACGCGGTCCATCCCGGTGAAGACGATTTCGCCTGCACGCATGGGTTCAAAGGCTAGCGGCAGGTCTCGCGCAAGGAAAGGGTACAGCGCCCGCTACGGCTTGCAGGACAGAATGCCGTACAGGCGGCGCCCCCGAATGGGTTCGGTCGTAACGCCGCTCAGCCCCTGCGTCTTCTTTGCCCAGGCCTGATAGATCGCGCGCCGCGGGTTCGACGGCACATCGGGATCGGGTTCGTAAAAGAGGCAAGCCGGGCTGGCGTTGACGATCTTGTCGATCCATGCCCGATACTCCGATGCCACCCAGATGCTGGTGAGCGGCGAGGTGATGCCGGAGACCGATCGGAAGCCGCCCATGAAGTAGAACAGCTCCGGGTAGGGAATGAGGTCGTCGATCCGGTAGAAGACGAATTCGACCGGCCGACCATGCAGATGCTCGCGCAGCAAGGCGAACACCTCCTGCGCCTCGGCGAAGTCGGGATGGTTGCGGATCGCCACTTGGTACTCCGGCAACGGCGAATAGCGGGCGGCAAGGTCGGGCGTCTCACTTCGGCGGTCGCGCATGTCGCGGTAGAAGGCGAGGACCGCTTTCGTATTCTGCCACGCAGCCGCGGACTGTCCGAGATGGCGCACCAGTACCGGCGCACCGACCACCAATCCCTCCACGACAATCGCCATGCTGAGAAGCACCATCGCCAGGCGCATCCGGCCTGCGGGCAGACAGCGCAGCATGAACGACGGTAACATCAGGAGACACAGCGGCAGCAGGAACGACGGGCCGGAAAGATGCGTCGTATCCGACCGCAGCAGGCTGAAGATATGCAGAGCAAAAGCGCCGACCGCGACACCGGAGAACTTGGCGACGAAGGCCCGGGTCTTTCCATCGGCCGTCCACCAGCCGAGCGCGAAGAACCGCGCCAGCAATCCGAGGACGGCGACCAACAGGAGGGCGAAGCCGTAGGTTTGCAGAAAGCCGCGCCATTGCGCGTAGGAATCCAGCGGGTCGGACCACCAATTGTTCGTGATGCCTGCCGTCACGAGATAGGCCTTGTTCGACGCGAGCTGGTAGGTTTCGAACCAATGGCTGAAGCCGACCACGCTGGAGATTGACGCGACGAAGACGATGGCGCCTGTCGCCAGAAACGTGACGCTGAACAGAAGCGCGGACCGGAGCGACATCCTGGATGCCGGCGCGTAGAGCGTGAGCGACAGGCCGAATACGAGAATGCCGCCGCTCAAGCTTTCCTGGCTGAGAAACCCACCGACACCCCAGATCAATCCCGCGACCATTGCCGTGGGCCACGCGCGCCGATCGGGATCGCGGTCCAGGAGTCGCCGGGCGAGCAGCAGCGCCAAAACGGGGAGGGTGAGCCATCGCGTCAGGATGCCCCACGCCGGGATGCTGCCCAGCACGTCGATCGGGCTCGGCCACAACATCCAGCCCACCATGCCGGCGATTGCCCAGCGCAGGCCTACGGTCAGCTGCAGGATGATGAAAAAGAGCACGATGCAGGCGGCATCGAGCAGGATGCTGGTGGCGAATGCCCCGTGGCTGCTGAAATTGATGGCGCGCACCAGGACGTACAGAAGCTCGAGATTTCCGATGCCATACTGGGTCTGCGCCTCGAGATACGGCATTGCACCCTGTCGCATCTGCTCGAGGGCGCCCAGCTGGGCGTGATTGTGGAACTCGTAGAACTTGGCGAGACCAGGGCCTGCCCCAGGATCGGCATCGAGCAACGCCGGCAGGGCGAGCCAGCAATAGGCCAGCAACCCGGCGAGCAAGGCGCCGGCGATCTTCATCACGCGAGTTCGCCCGGCGGCGTCGGTTGTGCCGGCCGCTCTGCCAACATCCGGCGCCGGTGCGAACAGTGAAACGACCAGCCGATGATAGGCGAAGAACGCGCCCAGCAGCACGTAGGCGAAGAACACGATGCGCTTGTCGAGCAGGCCCCAGCCGCTCAGGTCGTCCGTCCATGCGTAACCGGAGTTGGCCAATCCGAGATAGCCGTAAGCGGCGCCGCAGCCGATCACGCCTGCGCGCTGGACGAGCGCAAAGCCCTGGCTTTGGTGCCGGCCCTTTCTTCTCATCAAGTTTGCAAGCCGAGAGTCGAGCGGCTGCTGCTCGGCCCGGCACGCGACGTAGATAACCCACAGCGCGACGACAGAGATCACAATGGCCGCGAGCAGGAACAGACCTCTCGTGGGGAGCCACGGTGCCAGGGCGATCATCGCCCCTGCGGCGATGACGGCGAGCAGGCCGGACAGACAGGGATTGTTTGCGCGCGCGTTCGCGATCGATCCGAGCACTTGCAGCTACTTCTTTCTGCGCAGAATCGAGCCCGAACCCCAGATCAGCCTGTTCGACAGCGCGTAGCGCCAGATGACGTCGATCACGAGGCCGGTGCAGGCGGCGAGAAACGTATAGTGGCGGAAATGGACGTATGTCATTTGCGCCGTGCTGACGTTGGCCACGATGCCGACCGAAGCGACAAGGGCATAGAGGAACAGGCCTTCCAGGAAAGCCATGCCCTTCAGGCGCTGCGACGAATAGGTCAGGACATTGTTGAGGGAGAAATTGAAGACCATCGCGAGCACGGTAGCGATCGCCTGCGACATCCAGAACACCGCCCCCAGCGCAAGGCTCGCGTAGAGCACCGAGAAGTGGACCAGCAGGCCGATGGTGCCGACGCTCACGAAGCTGACCAACCTGGTCGGCACGAGGCTGAAGGTGAGCTTGGAGGCGATGTCGCACAGGAACAGCCACAGCACGTATATCTGGAGCTTCGACTCGCCGCTCTGGCGGGCGCGAAAGTCGAACGCCAGCTCGGAGATCGAGGCCTTCCTGTTGTGATAGACGAGATCGAAGAAGACCTTGAACCCATCGGCCTGCATGCGCGGCACGGACCTCAGGAAGAGGCTGCGCGACGTTGCGAAGAATCCGGTCAGCGGATCGGTAAGCCGCACGCCCAGGAACATGTCGACCAGCTTGTTGCCCAGCTGGGAGATTCTGTTGCGCAGCATGGACGACAGGCCCGTGGCGGAGGAGCCCGAGAGGAAGCGCGACGCCGACACGATGTCGTGACCATTGCGCAGCTGCTCCAGCATCGCCGGGATCAGGGCCGGATCGTGTTGCAGGTCGCCGTCCATGACGACGATGACGTCGCCGTGCGTGGCCTGGACTCCCCACAGGACGGCCGAGCACAGGCCACGTTCCTGGACGCGCTGGATGCACCGCACGTTTGGGTATTGTCGCGCCAGCTGGCGGACGGCCTCGGCCGTCCCGTCGGGCGAATTGTCGTCGACGACAATCAGTTCCCACGATGTGTCCTGAAGCACGCCCATGAGGGAGGCGTAGATCGGTGCCACGTTCTTGGCCTCGTTGTAGGTGGGCACGACGATCGAGATCAGGGGCGCAGCCATTGTCGACGGCACACTACTTGCTTTGGCCGGGCATGGCGACCCGGTCTCGCCCTCTGGGCGAGCCTTGAGCAGCACGCTAGACTCGGACAGCCCCACAGCACGGGAGGGTTCGCATGATCGAGAGCAAGGTTGATCCGTCGCGCAGGAGCTTTCTCAAATCTGCGGTCGCCGTCGGATTTCTGGCGACGACGGGATTGTCGCGGCCGCTGCGGGCGGCGGGACCGATCAAGCCATCGGCGACGTCGGCGCTGATCGTCGTCGACGTGCAGAACTGCTTCGTCGACGGCGGCACCTTGCCGGTGAAAGGCGGCGCCCAGGTCGTGCCCGTGATCAACAAACTTGCGCCGGCTTTCGAGAATATCGTGGTCACGCAGGACTGGCACACGCCGGGGCATGCGTCGTTCGCCAGCGCACACGCTGGGAAGAAGCCGTTCGAGACGACCCAGATGCCCTACGGCACGCAGGTGCTGTGGCCCGATCACTGCGTGCAGGGTTCCGACGATGCGGCCCTCGTCAAGGATCTCAAGCTGCCCACGGCGCAACTCATCATTCGCAAGGGCTTCCACAAGGGGGTCGACAGTTATTCGGCGTTTGAGGAAGCCGATCGCAAGACGTCGACCGGTCTCGCTGCCTATCTCAAAGCGCGCAGCATCGACACGGTTTTCGTCACCGGCCTTGCCACCGACTTCTGTGTCGCCTGGACAGCCATCGACGCGCGCAAGCTCGGCTTCACGACTTACGTGATCGAGGACGCAACGCGCGCCATCGACCTCAACGGATCACTGGCGGCCGCCTGGAAGCAGATGACCGATGCCGGCGTGAAGCGCATCCAGTCGAGCGATATCACTGCCTAAGTAGGCTGGTTGACCACCACCTTGCGGTAGAGGTGCCAGGACGCGTGCCCGAACACGGGCACGACGACGGCGAGCCCGAGCAACAGCGGGATGGCACCGATCACCAGGCCGGCCGCGATCAGCGCGCCCCACAGCGCCATCACGCGCGGATTCTCGCGCACCGCCTGCACCGAAATCGTCATGGCGACGCGTGGGCTGACGTGGCGGTCGAGCAGCAGCGGGAACGACACGACGCTGATGGCGAGAACCAGCACGGCGAACAAAAATCCCACGCCGATGCCGACGACGATCATGGCCCAGCCGGCGCGTGTGGAGAAAACGTCGGTCATGAACGTCTCGACCGATGACGGTAGCTGCGGCCCGAGCGTCGCATCGTAGATCGCCCACGCTGCGGCAAGCCACAGGCCGAACAGGGCGAGCAGCAGCAAGCCCATCATCAGGATTGCGCCGAAAGCCGGTGACCGAACGACGGCGAATGCGTCGGCCCAGGTTGCTTCGATGCCGCGCTCGTGGCGCCGGCTCATCTCATAGAGGCCGATGGCGACGAACGGGCCGACAAGGGCGAATCCGGAGGCGAGGGGGAAGATGAGGGGCAGCATCCCGTGGCCGTATGCCAAGCGGGCCAGGATGAGACCGATCAGCGGATAGATGAGACAGGCGAAGATCACGTCGGTGCGATAAATGCCGAAATCGTCGAGACCCTTGCGCAAGGCGTCCTTTAGATCAGCGATGCCGATGCGGCGCACGCGCGGCGGCGCCGCTTCATGCTCGTCGAGCGCTTCGTCCAAGGCATGCGCCGCCGAGCCCACGGCATGCGTCGTCAGCTTCAGGCTGTCCCAGCTCCATTCGATCGGATTGCGGATGTGATTGTGCATGGCCATGGTCGTTCCTCCTGCACCTAAAGGTCGAAGGTCGAGGCCCTGTCGGCGGTGTGAAACAGATAACGTCACCGCTCTCGACAGAGCCGCGAACCGCCACGTCGATATTTTAGTCCGAACCGCCACGGCCGTCGCCCTCGGACTCGGGGAATTCGAGCTTTCGCGGAGTCGCCCGTTGGAAACCCAGAATGGGCACCAAACGGGGTTCTCCATCGGTTTGAGACCAGAATCGAGTATCCGTATCCCGCTGCCTGGCCTATATCTGCGCCGGCAATGCAGAGACACGGTTTCGGCATTGTGGGCAGGGAAATTGAGGCGCCATGGGGGGCGCCACACGAAAGTGGGAAGGTGTGGAATGCGTCATCTCATTATTGCTGCAACAATGCTTTTCCTGGCGTTGGGCGTTACGTTCGGCACCGCGAGCTTCCTGCAGGTCATGGCCGTCGCGCAGAATACCCGGCCGGTCAGCACCGTGGTCGTCGAGGCGCCCAAGCCCGCAATGAAGTCGGTTGTCGGCAAGGAGCGGCTCGCCGCGATCGTGCGCGGCGATCTCTTCGGCTCGGCGTCGCATTGAGCCGATCATAAGGACGCCCCGAGCGGCGCCGTCGAGGACAGGAATGGTCAATTGGCGTTCCGGACAGCGTCCGGAACGCCTTTTGTTTGCCTGAAGTCACTCTGCGCTTTGCGGCGCGTCGTGCAGGCTTATCGGCCAACGCTCCGACGCCTCCACCGCATGCGTTCGCTTCCGCGAGGAAGTCGCTCCTTCGAGTTGCTCGAGGATGCCGCGGTGAACCATGGCTCCGATACCGTGTTGATAGAGCCACAGGCTGTTGGCCTGTCCGTTGAAGTTCGGCTCGCCGCCCATGGCACCGAACGGGCGATAGCCCGTGCCGAGGCCGATGCCGAATACGTTGGGCAGTGTCGTTCCGTCAGCCAGGAGCAAACGGCAATCCTGCGCGACATTGTTGCCGCCGGCATCGGCACTGAGTTCCAGGCGCCGGCCCTTTGGGTCGAAAATCGGCAAAGTCGCGGAACGATATCCAAAGGCCGGAATGACCAGAGCAGCGTCTTCGAGGAGGCGGCGAACCTCATCGACCGGTAGCTCGTTCAGCGGCAGGACGGTGAAACGGGTCTCCCGCGGCACGTCGGGCCGTCCGGCAATGCGCCGCCACATGTCGCGCCCATCGCTGCGCAATCCGCCGAGCCGGTTGACCCTCTGCGTGCGTGGACAGATGTCGCCGTCGTCGACCGGATAGTCGTCGGCTTCCGCAGCCTGTCTCGAGGCGTAGAAGATGCGCGGTGGGCGGCGCTGCAGGATATAGACTCGGCGCTGGCCGAGCACCTCGCCCGGCAGCAGGTTGGCCAGTGTCCATGCCGCGGAATAGGCGCTGTGCGAACCGCCGAGGATGACGATCGGCCGCTCCCTGTCCGAGTGCAGGATGCGCCCGGCTTCCTTCAAGCCGATGTGGGAGAGCAGCCGGTCGGAGGGCATGACGTAGCGCAGCAGGCAGTTCTCGAGGGCGAGGCCGGGGCACAGCGGCTGCTGGATCCAGTGTTGCCGCCCCCCGAGCGCTACGATTGCCGTGCGCGCCGATATGACGGCGGCCGTGCCATCGGGGCCGACCGTGCGCGCCTCGAGCGTGCCGTCGGATTTCAGGTGCAGCGAGCGAACGTCCGTGCCGCTCCAGAAGGCGCTCGCCGGATGCCGGGCAATGACCGCCTCCATGGCCGTACCCAGTCGGAGCAGGAAGCGGTAGACGAGATCGAGCGATGGAAAGCCGTCGTAGAAGCGCTCCATCTCCCGGGCGACCGGATCGTCGCGCATCGCCCGCAGCTCGTCGGGAATTCCCTTGGCATCGAGGAACTCGAGATAGGCGCCGCCCAGCGAGTCGGAATTGATGGCGTAGCGGCCCAGTGTGCCGCCAAGGATGCGCTGCCGGTCGACGACGAGCACGCCTTGGGCAAGCCAGTCGGGCAGGGTTGCGGATTGGGCCGCCCAGATGAGCGGCCCCAGGCCTCCTGGCCCGCCGCCGACGATGATCGTGGATAACATGGGACGCTTTGGCCTCAGGTGAGTACGCTACGGAATATGCCGACGACGCGCTCGACGACCTGATCGTCGACGTCGCGAGATGTCGGCAGGTTGATCCCCGAGGCTGACAAGGCAGCGCTGTTGGGGCAGTGCCTTGCATAGCCCGCATAAGGCGGCAGGTCGGACAGACGATAAAAGAACGGGCGCATTTCGATGCGGTCGGCTTGCGCCGCCGCGATGATCGCATCGCGGTGCTGCGCCGGCACCAACACCGACGCAAGCCACACGACCGGCTCGTATTCGCGCCCCATCGTTGCGGCGAACCGCACTCCCGGAATGCCGGCCAGCGCGCGGCGATAAAGCCTCTCGATCCGATGATTGCGCTCGAGCACCTTGCCGATGCGCCACATCTGGGCGTGGCCGATGGCCGCTTGCAGGTTGGTCAGGCGATAGTTGTAGCCGATCCGTTCGTGCCAGTAGGAGCGGCCGGGCGTCATGCCGTGGTCTCGCATGCAGCGCAGAGACGTCGCCAGCTCGGGCGAGTCGGTGAGGCACATTCCGCCTTCGCCGGTCGTGACGATCTTGTTGGCGTAGAAGGAGAAGCAGCCGATGTCGCCGTGCTGGCCGACCATCTTGCCGCCGTAGCGTGCGCCCGGCGCTTCGGCGCAGTCCTCGATCACGGCGATGCCTCGTCCGCGGGCGAACTCGACGATCGGCCCGATCTCGGCCGGCCTGCCGTACAGATGCACCGGGATGATGGCGCGGGTCCGCGACGTACAGGCAGCCTCGACGATTTCGCGGGTCATGGTCCAGGTATTGGCGTCGACGTCGACGATCACCGGCTGGGCGCCGCAGTAGAGCACCGCGTTGATCGTCGCGGCGAACGTCAGGTCGGGAACGATGACTTCGTCACCCGGCCCGATGCCCAAGGCCATGAGAGCGAGGTGAAGGGCAACGGTGCCGTTGGTGACGGCGATGCCGTGACCGGCGCCGACATATTCGCTGAAGTCTCCCTCGAATTTCTCGACGTACGGACCCTTGCTCGAGATCCAGGAAGAGATGAATGCCTCGAGCACGGAGCGGAACTCTCGATGCGACAGATCGGGGCGGCTGACCTGAATGGGTTGCATCGACCGGTCGACTTGGACTCCGGTCAGATGGCCATGATGATCGACGATTGCACGAAGGACGTCGTTGTCCGCGGTATCGTTGCGCAGATGAGCGCTGGCTTGCGCACGCTTGGCGGCGAGCTGATGTTCGACCGTGAGATCGGGAAGGGTGACGCCATCGAGGATCGAGCGGCGGATGTCGTCCAATGAGATGCGGCCTACCAGCCTTTCGTTTTCTTCGACCACGAGGCAGCTGCCGAGGCCGTTGTCCAAACACTTCTCAATGGCGGAGAACACGCTATCCGAGCGCCGGCAAACGTAGGGGCTGTTGTGCGGGCTCTCGAGTGACGCTTTCTCCGCCGCCATGGACGGCATGATGACCTCCCAAGTTCAGGCCTTGATCAAATGCGTTCACGAGGCTTTCAACCAGTGATCAGCCTGTGGCTGCGCGCAGACGCGGGATATCAAACATCGGATGCAACGAACGAGCGCTGGATGGGCGTCCGCTTTTTCGCCGTTTTGTCCGCTACCGCCATTTATTGATCACAGGCTCTGCAATCGCCGCCGATGCATCGTCGACGCTGCATCAACACGTCTGGGAAACGTCTATGGGTTGTCTCTGGCTGACCCTCTGCGATCCGGAACCGGCCATTAACGGGCAGTTCATCTATTCCGCCGGATTGATCTCGTCCGTCGCGAGGGCGGGAACGGAGCTGACCGTGCTGGGCCTTGAGCGCGCGCCGGGAATGTCGCGTCGAAGTGGTCCGGGCGTCGAGCTCTTCTTCGCCGCGGACCGTCCGAAATCGCGATGGGCGAGGCTGCTTTCCACGGCGCCTATGGTTGCCACGCGCTGTCATGTTGCGGATATGGAAACAGCGGTTGCATCCTGCCTGGCGAATGGCGACTGGGAGGCGGTGATTCTGGACAGTATCGCCGCCGCCTGGGCGTTCCCCTTGTTGCTCCGATATCGCGACCGTCACGGCACGAAGCTCGTCTACCTGGCTCACAACTACGAAACCGGTGTCGCGCGGCAACTCGCTCGCGCCGCGAGTGGATCCCGCAAGCTCGCAAAGCAGTACGACGCCTGGAAAGCCGACCGCCTGGAGCGTCAACTGGTTCGCTCCTGCGACCTGGTGACGGCCAATACGCCCGAGGATCGCCAGACCATGGCTGACCTGGCGCCGCCGGGAAAGCCGGTCCTCTTCCTGCCGCCCGGCTATGGCGGCCCAAAGGTCGTCAGCCGAACGATCGATCTCGGCGTGCCGCGTCGCGTGATCGCGGTGGGCAGCTTCGATTGGCCGCCGAAGAGGCTAAGTCTCGAAGCCTTCCTCGCCGTCGGCGAGCCGTTGCTGTCGCGCGCCGGCGTCGAGCTTCAGATCGTGGGGGGGGCCGAGCCATCCTATCTTGCCGACCTGCGCCGCCGCTTCCCGACGGTGGAAATCACCGGCATGGTGCCGGACGTCCGCCCCTACATGGCAAATGCACGGCTGGCGGTGGTGCCGGACCTGTTGGGAGGCTTCAAGCTCAAGAGCCTGGACTATGTCTTCAACCGACTGCCGATGTTCGCAATGGAAGGCGCAGTTCCTGGCACACCGCTGGTCGACGGTGACGGCATTCGCCTGTTCAGGAGCCACGAGGCTCTGGCCCACGGCATGGTAGCGGCGATCGACGATGTCGCAGCACTCGATGCGCAGCAGAACAGAGCCTACGAACTATGCGTCGATCGCTTCGATTGGGACCGCATCGGCCGCCTGTTGCTCGAGACGATCCGCGGCCTTCCGACTTCCAGGACGATGTCCCGGCCGGACGTCAGCGAGCTTTCACCGGGCGATGCCGTCAGAGTTTCGCCAGGCGCTCACTCAGCCGGGCGCTGATCGTGCGCGCTTCCTCCGACGGCAGGAAAAGGAAGTTGTAGACATAGCGCCCGAAGCGCTGGCGCGCGGTCAGCGGCGCGGTGAGGTCCGGCAGATTGGCCGGATCCTGCATGACCGGAACCGAGAACTCTTCGGCCGGGTGCAGCTTGCCGCCATAGACGAAGAATCCGCGATAGCTCAGGGCGTCGAAATAGGCGCGGGCGGGCGCGAGGCCACCCGGCGATAGGCGATCCTCGACTTCGACCAGCATGCGCGGGCGATTGCGCTGGATGGTTCGAAGCGCACCCTCGAGCACGGCCTGCTGGTGGCCTTCGACGTCGATCTTGATGAAGCCGACATCGCCCGAGTAGATGTTGTCGAGCCGGTGCATCGGCACAGCGACGGTGCGATGGGCGGCGTATTTCGTCGATGCATCGCTGGAGATCGTCGAGCATCCGGTCACCGTCACGCCGTCCACCACGGGCATGCGCAATTCGGCCGTCCCTTCCTCGCTCGACAAAGCGGAACGGTGCACGGTCACGTTCGAATGCGCGAACTTGACGCTCAGCGCATCGGCCAGCTCGGGCATCGGCTCGAAGGCATGGACGAGCCGCGAACTGCGCCGCAGGAAATGGACGTAGCTGCCGTCATTGGCGCCGACGTCGATCGATTCGCGGTTGCGGCGACAGAGGATGTCGAGCAGATGCAGTTCGACCTCGCCATATCGGGCATAGAAGCGCGCTTCGCGCCAGTTGAGCACCGATTGCGGACAGGCCGAGCGCACCATGCGCTTCAGTTCCTGGGGGAACGACACTTCGCCGAACGGGTCGAAAAATCTGGTCGAGGCAAGCATGCTCGCGCTCCAAAATGGTTCGCGCCAACTCTAGGCCCCACCCAATCTTTCGACAGTGACCAAGCAGTGATTTGAGGTCTAGCGATCCTGCCGGGCCGCGCTCTCGCCCTTGATGATCTCGATACTGTCGATCGTCAGGCGCCGGTTGTGCAGACGTAACCGGAGATCGGCGCGGCCGGCGGTCGGGCAGCAATTGCCGTCGCCTGTCTGCCAGAGCGGCGTCGTGGCGGTGAGCGTGCGATAGTCAGGATAGATACCTTTCCAGGCGCCCCAGCCCTTGGGCAGGCGCCTTTGCAGGTCACTCAGCCAGCTCACGGTATCGACGTCCTGAAGATGTTCGCTTTCGTACAAATAGACCGCCTCGGCGTTGAAATTGCCGGTGCCCTCCAGATGACCCGGGATCACCAACAGCTTGCCGGCCGGCGAGGCCACCACACGGGGCACGTCGAAGTGGGCCGTCTCGACGGCAAGAACCGCCACGGGCCTCAGGCGATCACCCATACTTTCGAACACGGCCACGCCGCCTCCCAGGCGCAGCTTGCCGTCCATGTAGGATTGCAGGTGGTAGGTCAGCGTCGGCGCGCCGGGCACTGCGGCGAACAAGTCGACCCGGCAGCCGTCGTCGGACAGCGCGTCGGGCGAGGTCACGCAGCGCGTGCGCGCCTCGTCCATCGACACCGGCTGGCGCGCCCGCTGCCATTTCGCCCTCGCCTCGCCAAGCGCCTGGATGCGCTCGCGATAGGTTCCGCGGAGCGCTTCGACATCGGAGAGCTTGTCGCGGTCGGCCAGCCATTGCTGCTGCGCGGCGCGCAGGGCGGCCGGATAGAGGCTCGCTTCCAGCGCCAGGGCATAGGTGCTGGCCAACATGTCATCGCTCTTCGACAGGCCGGGATCGGCGCAGATGGTCCGCTCGACGACGGTTACTGCCTTCGTGCAGTCGAAGCTCGCCGCGCGCGCCGACGCAGCGGACGTCACCAGACAGGCGGCAAGCAAAACGATCTGTCGCACGGCGGAGCAGAGTGGCTGGCTCGCGCATTTTCGACAAGCCCGCCCCGCGCCGTCATATGCTAGCGTCCGGCCAGGAGAGGAACCATGACTGTCGTCATCACCAAGGCGCCCCGCCGGCTCGGGGCCAGCAATCTCAGTGTTTTTCCCATCGGACTCGGGCTGATGTCGCTGTCCGGCGCCTACGGCAAGAGCGCCGATGAGGAAGGCATCCGCGTGATGCATCACGCGATCGACCGCGGCATCAATTTTCTCGACAGCTCCGACATGTACGGTTGGGGCCATAACGAGACCCTGTTCGGCAAGGCGCTGGCGGGCGGCTGGCGCAACAAGGTGGTCGTGGCGACCAAGTTCGGTCAGGTCCAGCGGCCGGGCGGCGCCAACGGCGTCGACGGCCGGCCGGAGCACGTCAAGGCGGCCTGCGATGCCAGCCTCAAGCGGCTCGGCATCGACGTGATCGACCTCTACTACCAGCATCGCGTCGATCCCTCGGTGCCGATCGAGGAGACGGTGGGGGCCATGGCCGGTCTCGTGAAGGCAGGGAAAGTGCGGGCGCTCGGCCTCAGTGAAGCCAGCCCCGATACCATCCGACGCGCCCACAAGACTCATCCGATCGCAGCGGTGCAGAGCGAGTATTCGCTGCTCTACCGCAAGGATGCGGAGGCGACTCTGGCCACCACCCGCGCGCTCGGCATCGCCTACGTCGCCTATGCGCCGCTCGGACGCAGCCTGCTCACCGGCTCGGTGCGCCAGGCCTCGGACATTCCCGAAGGCGACGGGCGCGGTCGCCATCCGCGGTTCGCCGGCGACAACCTTGCACGCAACCTGGCGCTGGTCGCCAATGTCGAGGCCCTGGCCAAGAAGAAGGGCTGCACGCCGGGACAGGTGGCGCTCGCCTGGGTCCTGGCGCAAGGCAACGATATCGTGCCGATCCCCGGCACCAAGCAGACCCGGCGCGTCGACGAGAATCTCGGGGCGCTCGACGTCGGGCTGACCGAGGAGGAGGCAAAAGGCCTGTCGCAGGCCATTCCGGTCGGCGCCGCCGCGGGAACGCGCTATGCCGAGGCGCAGATGAAGGGCGTGTATCTATGACCATGATGTTGCGCCGCGGCGTATTGGCGGGCGCGGTGGGGCTGGCGGCAGGACCGGCGCGATCGGACACGTTTCCGTCCAAGCAGATCCGCTGGGTCATACCCTTCGCGCCGGGCGGCAACTACGACGTGACGTCACGTCTGGTCGCCGATCCGATGGGCAAGCTGCTGGGCCAGACAGTGCTGATCGACAACCGGCCTGGCGCCGGCGGCGTCGTCGGGCTCGAAGCGGCGGTCAACGCGCCGGCCGACGGCTACACGATCGTGATGGCGAGCTTCACCGTGGCCTATGTCGCGCCGATCTTCGCCGGCAAGCAACAGATGCTGCAGATGCTGGCGCCGGTCAGCATCCTCACGACCGCGCCCACCCTCATCGTCACCCGCGCCGACAGCCGCTTCAAGGATGTGGCATCGCTGCTCGCCGAGGCGAAGGCCAAGCCCGGCTCGGTGACCATGGGCCACTCGGGCAACGGCACGACCAATCACGTCGCCATCCTGCGGCTCGAGCTCAACCAGCAGATCAAGTTCAACGTCATCCCCTACAAGGGCTCAGGGCCCGGCATCAACGACCTGCTGGCGGGCAACATCGACTGCTTCGCCGACCAGCTCACCAGCTCGATGCCGCACATCAAGACGGGCAAGCTGCGGCCGCTGGTCAATTTCGGGCTGAGCAGGATTCCCGATCTGCCCAACGTGCCCACCTTGAAGGAGGCGGGCTGCACGCCGTTCGAGGGCGGCACGACCGCCGGCGTGTTCGTGCGCGCCGGCACGCCCGAGCCTCTGATCGCGCGATTGAACGAGGGTGTCGTCGCCGGACTGAAGGATCCGACCGTCGACCAGCGCCTGCGCGAGCTGGGCGCGGTGGTGCGGCCCTCGACGCCGGCTCAATTCACCGAGGCGCTGAAGGCCGACGAGGCCAATGTCGCGGAGCTGATCCAGAAGGGATTGTTGAAGCCCGAGGGCTAGCTCAGGCGAGCTCCTTCATCACGGCCCACAGGTCGGCCTTGCGCTCGAAACCGATGCCGGGCGCGTCCGGCATCTTCACGCGGCTGTCCTGGACGGGGCAATCGTCGGCAAAACCGCCGAACGGTGCGAAGACCTGCGGGTAGGATTCATTGCCGCCGCACTGCAGGCCGACGGCGATGTTGAGCGCGAACTGATGCCCGCCATGCGGCACGCAGCGCCGCGGCGACCAGCCGTTCTGCTTCAACATGTCGATCGTCCGCAGATATTCGACCAGGCCGTAGGAGAGCGCGGGGTCGAACTGCAGGATGTCGCGGTCGGGGCGCAGGCCGCCATGGCGGATCAGGTTACGCGCGTCCTGCATCGAGAACAGGTTCTCGCCGGTGGCGAGCGGCGGAGCGTACTGTGTGGCCAACGCGGCATGCGCCAGGTAGTCGAGCGGGTCGAGCGGCTCCTCGTACCAGCGCAGGCCGAACGACTTGATGGCATTGCCGAACTCGATCGCGGTCGGCAGGTCGAACTTGCCGTTGACGTCGACGGCGAGCTTCTCGCCCGAGCCGACGATCTTCAGCACCGCCTCGATGCGCCTGAGGTCTTCGGCGAGCGGCACGCCGCCCACCTTCATCTTCACGCAGGAGTAGCCCAGGCCGAGATAGTGCTTCATCTCGTCCTGCAGGCCCTGGAGATCCTTGCCGGGATAGTAGTAGCCGCCGGCGGCATAGACCCAGGCCCTGTCGTCGTGCTTGCCGCCGTTGTAGCGGTCGGCCAGCAGCTTCCACAGCGGCACCCGCTTGGCCTTGGCGACGGCATCCCACAGTGCCATGTCGAGCACGCCGACGGCCACCGACCGCTCGCCGTGGCCGCCCGGCTTCTCGTTGCCCATCATCGCCTTCCAGCAACTGGCCGGATCGAGCAGGCCCTCGCCGTCGAGCAGGCTGCCGGAAGCGGCGTCGCGCAGGCGCGGGATGAAGCGCTCGCCGAGCAGGCCGTGTTGGGCGTAGCGGCCGTTTGAATTGAAGCCGAAGCCGACCACCGGCTTGCCCTCGACCTTGAGGTCGGTGACGACGGCGACGACCGAGGCCGTCATCTGGCTGAAATCGATGTAGGCGTTGGCGATGTTGGAGCGGATGGGCGAGACGATGTCGCGGATGGCGACGATGCGCATGAGTTGCTCCTTCAGGCTGCGGCTTGGCGGGTCGGCGGCCGTCGTATCTGGCGACTGAGCAGCCACCAGGCGATGGCGGCGTTCAGCACGTTCCATGCGATGCCGTTGAGGAAGGCCGCCCGGTACGAGCCGGTCAAGTCGAACAGCGCACCGCCCATCCAGCCGCCCAGCGCCATGCCGACGATGGTCGCGGAGACCGCCAGTCCCACCCGGGTCGCCGCCTCGCGCGGCGGGAAGTATTCGCGCACGATGATGGCGTAGGACGGCACGATGCCGCCCTGGAACAGGCCGAACAGCGCCGAGGCGAGATAGAGCGACGTGAGCGAATCGGCCACGAGGTAGAACAGCAGCGCCACCGCCTGCGCCGTCGAGCCGATCAGCAGCGTCGTCACGCCGCCCACCTTGTCGGCCAGCCAGCCCGAGGCGATGCGGCTCACGATGCCGAAGCCCAGCATCAGCGACAGCATCTCGGCTCCCGCCGCCACGCCGTATCCGCGGTCGGCGCAGTAGGCGACGATGTGGACCTGCGGCATCGACATGGCGACGCAGCACGACACGCCGGCCAATGCGATCAGCGCCTGCAGCGCGTTGGGCGACAGGCCGAGCGCGTCGAGCGACCGCCGCGTCACCGCCGTCGCCTGGCTTGTTTCGTGGTCGGGCGCGCGCCGCTTCAGCGTCAGGGCCAGCGGAATCATCACGAGCAGGCAAAGGGCTCCCGCGGCGAGGTAGGTCGTTCGCCAGCCGTGGTCGCGAATTCCCAGCTCGACGATGGGCGGCCAGATCGCGCCCGCGATGTAGTTGCCGGCGGCGGCGATGGCGACCGCCACACCGCGGCGGCGCTCGAACCATAGCGAGATGTCGGCGACCAGCGGCGCAAAGGTCGCGGCGGCGCTGAAGCCGACCAGCACCTGCGCAACCGCGAACAGGATCAGCGACGAGGTCGCGGCCGACAGCGCAAATCCCGCCGCCAGGCCGAGCGCGCTCAGGATCGAGGCGAAGACGATGCCGCGCCGGTCGACCAGCCGGCCGACGGCGACGCCGCCGGCGAAGAAGCCCAGCATGTTCATCGAGTAGGCGAACGAGATGTCGGCGCGCGTGACGGCGAAATCGGCCTGTACCGTCGGCAGCGCGACGGTAAGAGCCCACATGCCGATGCCGCCCATGGTGCTGAGCGTCACGCTGGCGGCAAGACGGCGCCAGGCATAGGGCGAATCGAGCAAGGCGTTCATGGGCTCAGGCGAAGACGAGGCGGCGGTGTTGCCGGCTCAGCAGCCACCACACGATGGCGCCGTTCAGCAGGTTCCAGACGATGCCGTTGATGAAGGCGGCACGATAGGAGCCGGTGAGGTCGAACAGCTCGCCGCCCATCCAGGCGCCTCCCGCCATGCCGAGGATGGTCATCGAGATGGCGATGCCCATGCGCGCGCCGGCCTCCTTTGGCGGGAAATATTCGCGCACGATCACGCCGTAGCTTGGGATGATGCCGCCCTGGAACAGGCCGAACAGGGCGGAGACGATGTAGAGGCCCAGCAGGCCGTCGGACACGAGATAGCCGAGCAGCGCCACGGCCTGTGCGGTCGAGCCCAGCAGCAAGGTCTTCAAGCCACCGACCTTGTCGGCGATCCAGCCCGAGCCGAGACGGCTCACGATGCCGCACACCGTCATGATCGACAGCATCTCCGCGCCGCGCGCGGTGCCGTAGCCCAAGTCGACGCAATAGGCGACGATATGGACCTGGGGCATCGACATGGCGACGCAGCAGCCGATGCCGGCGATGCCGAGCCAGACCTGCAGGCCGTTGGGCGAAAGGCCGAGCGCCCGTGCCGAATGCGGTGCCACCGCGGCGGTGCCACCGGCATGGGTTGGTGAGCGTGGCCGCAGCACGAGGCAGGCGGGCAACATGCCCACCAGGCAGACGATCGCCACGATCAGGTAGGTCGTGCGCCAGTCGTGGTGCCGCATCAGCAATTCGGTGGCCTTGGGCCACGCCGCGCCGCCGATATAGTTGCCGCAGGCGCAAATGCCCATGGCAAGCGCGCGGCGCTTGGCGAACCAGTGCGAGGTGTCGGCGACCAGCGGGATGAAGGCCGCGGCCGAGCCGACGCCGATCAGAACGCCCTGGATCGCGGCGAACAGCCAGAGGGTCGGCGCCAGCGACGCCAATGCATAGCCGCCGGCGATCAGCAATGTCGCCAGCACCATGGTGGCGAACGCGCCGCGCGTGTCGATCAGCCGGCCGAGCAGGATCGAGCCCGCGCCGAAACCCAGCATGGTCGTGGTGTAGGAGAACGAGACTTCGGCACGCGTGGCGGCGAACTCGCTCTGCAGCGCGGGGAAGGCCACCACCACGCCCCACATGCCGACGGCGCCGAACGCACTCAACGCTACGCTTGCGGCAAGCCGCCACCAGGCGTACCGCGAATCGACCTCATGCATTTCGATCAGCCGCCGGCGACGCCCTGGGTGTTCACATAGAGGGCATAGAGCGAGTGGCTGGCCGCCATGAACAGGTGGTTGCGGTAACGGCCGCCGAAGCAGACGTTGGCGCAGCGCTCGGGCAGGCCGATATGGCCGATCGGCTTGCCCTTGGCGTTGAACACGCGAACGCCGTCGAGGTCGTCGCTGCCCATGCCCCAGCCGCACCACAGATTGCCGTCGACGTCGACGCGGAAGCCGTCGGGCGAGCCACCCTTGCCGGCGTCGATGAAGACCTTGCCCTTGCCGAGCTTCGTACCGCCATTCAGCACGTCGTAGACGAGGATCTTGCGGTTGGGCTCAGCGCGCGAGGCCACGACGTAGAGCTGCTTCTCGTCGGGCGAGAAGGCGAGTCCGTTGGGGCCGGGGATGTCGTCGACCATCATGGTGATCTTCCCGGTCTTGCCGTCGACGCGGTAGATGGCGGGCGTGTTCTCGCTGTCCGCCTTGTGGCCTTCGTAGTAGCCCAGGATGCCGAAGGTCGGATCGCTGAACCAGATCGAGCCGTCGGACTTGACGACGACGTCGTTGGGCGAGTTGAGCGGCTTGCCCTTGTAGGAGTCGGCGATGACCGTGTGGCTGCCGTCATACTCGCAGCGCACGACCCTGCGCGCATCGTGCTCGCACCAGACGAGGCGGCCCTGACGGTCGCGCGTGTGGCCATTGCTGTTGTTGGACGGCTTGCGGTAGATCGTGACGTTGCCGCTTTCCTCGTCCCAGCGCAGCACGCGGTTGTTGGGTATGTCGCTCCACAGCACGTACCGGCCGTCGCCGACATAGACCGGTCCCTCCGACCAGCGGCAGCCGGTATAGAGCCGTTCGACCGATGCCAGCGGCAGGCGGTATTTCAGGAATTCCTTGTCGAGGACGCGCACCGCCGGATCGGGATAGCGCTCATTGGGCTGCCACATCTTCGTTTCCCCCTCGTGCCTTTTTCAGTCGTCGGGCTTGATGTTGCCCGTCCGGATCACCTTACCCCAGACCTCGGAGTCGTGCTTGATGAACTCCGCGTAATCGGCGCGCGATAGCGTCGCCGGATGCAGGCCGTTGTCGTCGTACTTCTTCTTGATGGCGGGATCAGCCATCACCTTGCGAACCGCGGCGGCGATCACGTCGGCGATCGGGTCGGGCGTACCCGGCGGCGCATCGAGGCCATACCAATTCCAGGCCTCGTAGCCCTTCACCGCTTCCCCAAGCGGCGGTACATCGGGCAGCAGCGGCCAGCGCTCGGGCGAACTCACCGCTATCGCCCGCGCCTTGCCGGCCTTGATGATGCCAAGCGTCGCGGGGTCGCCGAAATAAGCGTCCACGACACCGGCCGAGAGATCGTTCAGCGCGGGGCCCGTCCCGCGATAGGGTACGTGCACCATCTTGAGGCCCGACATCTGGGTGAACAGCTCGCCCGACAGGTGCTGGCTGGTACCGATGCCGCCCGACGCCCAGCGGATCTCGGTCTTTCTCGCCAGTTCCATGAATTCCGGCAGGGTCCTGGCCGGCAGATCGTTCTTCACCGCGAGGATCAGCGGCATGCGCACCAGCCGCGTGAGATGCGCGAATTTGAAGGGATCGAATGGCAGCTTGTCGCCGCGCAGATGCGGGCCTGCGCTGGTCGAGACCCCGGTCACGGCGACCGTGTAGCCATCGGGTGGCGACTGGGCCATCGCCGTCACCCCGATCAGGCCGCCGGCGCCGCCCTTGTTGTCGACCACGATGGTCTGCCCGAGCTCCCTGGACAGCGGCTCCATCAGCAGCCGCGCCGTCAGGTCGACGCCCCCACCGGGCGGGAACGGCACGATGATCTTGATCGGCCGTTCGGGATATTTGCCTTCGGCCCGCGCGGCGCCAAAGGGCATGAAGACGGGCAGCGCTGCCGCGCCGGCGATCAGGCTTCGGCGGCGCATCACTTCAACGCGACCTTGCGGAAGACCTCGACGAAGCGGTCGACATCCTGCTCGTCGTTGTAGACGTGCGGGCTGATGCGCAGCCGGCCGAGCCGGGGTGCGGCGTAGACATTCTCGGCGGCGAGCTTTTTCGGCAGGTCGGCGGCCATGCCTTTGGGAAAGCTCACGCACAGGATATGCGGCGCGCGCACCCTGGCATCGGCGATTCGAACGTCGAGATTGGCCAGACCGTCGGCGAGGCGGCTCGTCAGCATCGACAGGCGGGACACCACAGCGTCGTTGCCCCAACCCGCCATCATCTCCATGCCGATCGACGCCATCTCGAGCGAGACGAAGTGATCCCGCTCGCCCATGTCGTAGCGCCGCGCATCGTCACGGTAGGACGTGTCGCGGAAGTAGATCGTGTCCTCGGCCGAAACGGCCTTGCGCGCAGCGGCCGTCTGCTCGAGCGGCACCCCGTTCTGCCAGCGCTTGGCAACGTACATGAAGGCGCGTCCATAGGGACCAAGCACCCATTTGTAGGTCGGGAAGATCAGGAAGTCGGGGTCGAGCGTCTTGACGTCGATCTTGCGCACTCCTGCGTCGTGCGTGGCGTCGACCAGGAGCTTCGCACCTTGCCGTTTCAGCGCTGCAGCGATGCGTGACATGTCGACCGCGCCGCCATCCGACCAATGCACGGACGAGATCGAGGCAAGTGCGAGCGGCGCCGCTGCCTTGCGCTCGATCGCCTCGAGCACGGCCGTCGTCCAGTCCGCGTCCGACGGCTGCTTGACGGTCTCGACGGTGAAGCCCTGCGCCTCGGCGCGGCTCATCCATTCCATGACCGGCGAGGTGTGGTCGTTCTCCAGCACCAGCACGCGGCTGCCGCGGGCGATCGGCAGCACCTTGCCGGCGGTCGACACGCCGTAGCCAACCGACGAGATCAGGGCGACGTCGTCCGGCTCGGCCCCGATCAGCGCGGCGGCGGCCTTGCGGGCCCGCTCGTACTGGCCGGAAAAGAAGTCGGCCGGCAGTTTCCACGGCTGGCCCTTGCGGTTCATCGCCGCGCGGCCGGCTTCCTGGACGGCGATCGGCATGGGCCCCCAGGCGGCGGCGTTCAGGTAACAGACCTCGCGCGGGATATCGAACAACGCACGCTGACTGGGCAACATCACTCGCTCTCCTCCGGACGCGCGAGCCTAGAGCGGAATGGGACGGGATGGAACCGCGGGCGGTTGCCGTCTCACCCGTTTCACGTGTCTCAGCTGTCTCACGCGTCTCAGCTGTCTCACGCGTCTCAGCTGTCTCACGGTGTCTCACCAGGGGGGTGGGGCTGAATCGTGAGACAAATGACAAAAGCCCTTATGCCGCGGCCATCGGAGGTGTCTCAGCGCGGTGAGACTCTCGGGCATTGTCGCCGAAACCGCCCGGCGCGCGGCCATTACCTGCGGTGTAATTGAGGGTGCAGCGCGGCTGCCTCATGTTCGGTGCACCAGCCCGAGGAGGCAGGCATGAGCTTCCAGTCCCGCATCGCTTCGTCAGAGCCCTTCGCCGATCTGTCATCTCCACGACCGAGCCTCTTGCAACGCGCGGTCTTTACCCTGGCGGTCTGGCGCCAGCGGGTGCAGATGCGCCGCAGCTTGGCGAACATGGATGCGCGCAGCCTGCGCGATGCCGGCATTTCGCCAGCCGCAGCGGCCTTCGAATCGGGCAAGCCGTTCTGGCGGCCCATGGGGTCGCTGCGCTAGTGCGCTAGACGGGCGGGAACTTTCAGCCTTCACAAGCGTTTAGTGGGTGCGGCAGTCCGTTTGGCGAGAAGGCGGCCGCCGCTTCTCAAATGTGCGCGGGGGCTGGATGATACCGCCGGATCTCGACCGGACAACGTCGGCATTGTTTCTCGACATCGACGGCACTCTGCTTGAGATCGCTGCGCGGCCCGCCGATGTCGTCGTGCCGCGCGGACTGCCGGCCCTGCTCGAACGGCTGTGCAGGCAGCTCGATGGCGCCCTGGCGATCGTGAGCGGCCGGCCGTTGCGGGACATCGATCGCCTGCTCGACCCTTTCCACTATTGCGCCGCCGGCGAACACGGTGCCGAGCTGCGCTTTGCCGACGGGCGCGTGCAGCGCGCGGCGGGCGAGCTGACCGTGCCGGCGAGCTGGCGCAGCGCGCTCGAGGCGGCCGCCCAACGCTGGCCCGGCGTGCAGATCGAGGACAAGCCCTATGGTCTAACCGTGCACTATCGCCTGGCTCCCGATCGCGGCGAGGAGGTGCGCCGGCTGGCGCGCGCGCTGGTGCCGGACGACCATCCCTGGTTTCGCCTGCTGCCCGCCCGCGAGGCGATCGAGATCGGCCCGCGCGGGGCGTCCAAGGGCCAGGCGGTCGAGCGCCTGATGGAGCAGAATGCCTTCCGCGGACGGCGGCCGATCTTCGTCGGCGACGACGTCACCGACGAGGCGGGCATCAGCGTGGCGCACGAGATGGGCGGCGTCGGGCTGCGGGTCGGCGAGGTGTTCGGCGGCGATCCGGCGCAGGTGCGCGCCTGGCTGATGCGCAGCGCCGAGCGGCTGAACGGGCATGCACCTGTCGGCGCGGCGCGGCCGGAGAGCGCGGCATGAGCAGCCTCAATCTCGGCGTCATCGGCAATTGCTCGATCGCCAGCCTGATCGATCTGCGCGGCCGTCACGTATGGCACGGCTTCAGCCGGCTCGACGGCGATCCGGTGTTCAATGCCCTGCTGGGCGGCGAGGATCCGCAAGGCGGCTTCATGGAAGCGGCTCTCACCGGCCTGCGCGACAGCAAGCAGCGCTACATCCCGAACACCGCGATCCTCGAGACCTTGCTGTCGAGCGAGAGCGGCACGATGCGCATCGTCGACTTCGCGCCGCGCTTCCGCCGCTTCGGCCGCATGTTCCGTCCGCCGATGCTGGTACGGCGGCTCGAGCCGGTCGAAGGCAGGCCGCGCATCACCATCCGGCTCCGGCCGACCTTCAACTACGGCTCGCTGAAGCCGCAGCTCACCAGCGGCAGCAACCACGTGCGCTTCTTCGGCGACACCGCCGTGATGCGGCTCACCACCGACGCCTCGATCACTTACATCCTGCACGAGACCGAATTCTCGCTCGACCGGCCGATCACCCTGATCATCAGCGCCGACGAGAGCGTGCCCGACAGTCCCGACACGGTGTTCCGAACTTTCTTCGCCGAGACCGAGGCCTACTGGCAGACCTGGGTGCGCGACCTCAACATCCCGTTCGACTGGCAGACTGCCGTGATCCGTGCCGCGATCACGCTCAAGCTCTGCAGCTTCGAGGATACCGGCGCGGTGCTGGCGGCGCTCACGACGTCGGTGCCGGAGGCGGCCGGCACGCCGCGCACCTGGGATTACCGCTTCTCCTGGCTGCGCGATTCGTTCTTCACGGTGACGGCGCTCAACCGGCTGTCGGCGACGCGCACCATGGAGATGTTCGTGCGCTTCATCGTCGACATCGTCGAGGCGGGCTCCTCGCGCGACATGGTCGATCAGATCGCGCCTCTGTTCCCGATCGCGCCCGGCACCGATACCGAGGAGAAGTTCGTGACCTCGCTGCCCGGCTATCGCGGCTTCGGCCCGGTGCGCGTCGGCAATGCCGCGGTCAGCCAGCGACAGAACGACACCTACGGATCGATGGTGATGACGGCGGCGCAGATGTTCTGGGACGAACGTTTGCCGCGCCAGGGCGACATGGAGCTCTATCGCAAGCTGTGTCTGGTAGGCAACGAAGCCCATAAGGTGGCGTTGACTCCAGATGCAGGACTCTGGGAGTACCGCGAGCGCGAGGAGGTGCACACTTTCTCGGCCGCCATGTGCTGGGCCGCCCAGCACCGGTTGGGCATGATCGCCCGGCGGGTCGGGGTCGATTCTGAATCGCGCGAATGGCTGGCGCGGGCGGGCGTGCTGCGCCAGGAGATCCTGCAGCGCGCCACCACGTCGGAGGGCTGGCTGTCGGGCGTGCTCGACCGCGACATGGCCGACGCGTCCAGCCTGGTGCTGCCCGAGATCGGCCTGCTGCGCTCCGACGATCCGCGCTTCCACGCCACGCTCGACATGGTGAGCCGCAAGCTGATGCGGAACGGCTTCCTGATGCGCTACGTCGAGGCCGACGATTTCGGCAAGCCGTCGAATGCGTTCCTGCTGTGCACGTTCTGGTACATCGACGCACTGGTGAGCGTCGGCCGCCGCGAGGAGGCGCTCGAGCTGTTCAACAACGTGCTCGCGCGCCGCAATCACGTCGGATTGCTGTCCGAAGATCTCGATCCCCAGACCGGCGAGCTATGGGGCAACTTCCCGCAGACCTACAGCCAGGTCGGGCTGATCCTGTCGGCGATGCGGTTGTCGCGCAGCTGGGAGGAGGGCCTATGGCACGCCTCGTAGTCGTCTCCAATCGGGTGCCGATCCCGAAATCGCGCGGCGCGACGGCGGGCGGCCTGGCGGTCGCCCTGCGTGACTGCATGACCGCAGGCACCATGTGGTTCGGCTGGAGTGGACGGCTGTCGGCCGATCCGTCCTCGCAGCCGGCGCAGGTCGAGGCGCGCGGCGTCACCTACGCCACCGTCGATCTCAACAGCGAGGCCTATCGCAGCTTCTATGTCGGCTTCGCCAACGGCGCCTTGTGGCCGCTGCTGCATTTCCGCCTCGGCCTGATGCACTTCCGGCGCGAGGACTATGAAGGCTACCTCGCGGTCAATGCCTTCTTCGCCCAGTCGCTGGCCAGCATCCTGCAGCCCGACGACACGGTGTGGGTGCACGACTACCACCTGATCCCGTTCGCCCGCATGCTGCGCGCCGAGGGCTTCCGCGGGCCGATCGGCTTCTTCCTGCATGTGCCGTTCGTGCCGCCCTCGATGCTCGACGCCATGCCGGTCGGCCGCGAGCTGGTGTCCGATCTCTGCGCCTACGACCTGGTCGGCTTCCAGACCGACGAGCACGCGCACGATTTCCGCGATTGCGCCGAGCGCCTGGTGGGCGCCGCGGTCGACGGCGAATGGGTGCGGCTGAACGGCCGCTTCATGCGCGCCTTTGCCGATCCGATCGGCATCGATGCCGAAGCCTTCACGCAGGAGGCGGTGCGCGCGGCCAACGACAAGGTGGTGCAGCGTGTCGCCAACAGCCTGGCCGGCCGCATGCTGGCGATCGGCGTCGACCGGATGGACTATTCCAAGGGCCTGCCCAACCGCTTCGAGGCCTATGCCCGCCTGCTGGAGCGCCATCCCGAGCATCGCCGCAAGATCCACTTCCTGCAAATCTGCCCGCGCTCGCGCGAGGAGGTCGACGAATATCGCCGGCTGCGCGCCGAGCTCGACCGGCTGACCGGCCGCATCAACGGCCGCTTCTCGGAGTTCGACTGGACGCCGCTGCGCTACTCGACGCGGGCGGCGCCGCGCGCCACGCTCGCCGGCCTCTATCGCATCGGCCGGATCGGCGTGGTGACGCCGCTGCGCGACGGCATGAACCTGGTCGCCAAGGAGTTCATCGCCGCCCAGCCGGAGGAGGATCCGGGCGTGCTGGTGCTGTCGCAGTTCGCCGGCGCCGCCCACGAACTCACCGAGGCACTGATCGTCAATCCGTTCGATCCGGACGCCATCGCCGACGCCATGCACATGGCGCTCACCATGCCGGCGCCCGAGCGCAAGGACCGCCACGCCGCCCTCAAGGACAAGGTGCGGCGCACCACGGCCCAGGCCTATTGCAACCGCTTCATCGAAGCGTTGCGCTCGCCGCGCGTGGCGCGCGCCGCCGCCTAGTCTCTTACCAGAGCGACTTGGCGGCGCGGCCGGGCCACTCGCGGTCGTAGGACTCGCCGCCGACGCGGTCGTCGCTCAGCGCTGCCAGGATCTGGCCGGCGCTCGGCAGGTCCCTGGCGTCGCGATGGTGCGCGGGATCCCACAGGGCCGAGCGCACCAGGGCGCGTCCGCACTGGAAATAGACGGTGTCGACCGTGATCACCAGGACCGAGCGCGGCGCCTTGCCGTCCATCACGAACGAGTCGAGCAGGGCGGGCTCGATGCTCACCTGGGCGCGGCCGTTGACGCGCAGCGTGTTGCCGATGCCGGGGATGAGGAACAGCAGCCCGACCCGCGGGTCGCGCACGACGTTGCGCAGCGAATCGGTGCGGTTGTTGCCGCGCCGGTCGGGCATCATCAGGGTCTTCTCGTCATGCACGCGCACGAAGCCCGGCTTGTCGCCGCGCGGCGAGCAGTCGAGGCCCTCGGGGCCGCACGTGGCGAGCGAGACGAAGGGCGAGACCTCGATATAGGCCCGGTAGTGCGGCGTGATGCGCGCCACTTCCTTGACGATCGCCGCCTCGCTCGGCTGGCCGTAGAGCTCTTCGAGTTGTTCGACGGACGTGACGATGCCGGACATCGGGGCCTCACTGGGAAGGCCGCGACCCTGTTCGAAGCCGGCCGGCAAATCAAGCGGCGATATCGCCGCCTATCTCAGCTCGCGGACGCAGTTGTTGAAGATGTTGCCCAGCGCGTCGGTGCCGTTGAGGCTGGTCGTCCACGGCGTGGCGTCAGAGCCGACGAAAATGACGCGAATGACCGCGCTGGCGCGAAACTCGCGCATGAACTCGCCGAGCTCGTCCTTGTTGATGGTGTACTCGAGACCGGCGTCGCCGTCGTTGAAATGCATGCCGGTGGCGGTCGCATTCCATGGCGCGTTGTTGTCCAGCGTCATCGTCACTTTCTGCTTGGCGCCGTTGTCGATGTTCCAGGTGTTCGAGCCGAGCTGGATGGTGGCGGTGCTGTCGCCGGCGAAATACTTCAGCCCGAAATAGCGCCCGCCGACGGACGAGGACATGCCGCACACCGCGCGGCCGTTAGTCGTGGTTCCCCCGAACGCCTCCCAGGCGCCGCTGCGGCTGATCACGTGCGTATCGGCCCATGCCGTCGCGGCGAGGCCTGCCCCAGCAGCCAGCACCGACGCAGCGGCAATCGATTGCCATTGCATGCTCGTTCTCCCCTGCGCCGATTGCAGCCCGAATCGGCCGCCGGCGTCAATGGAGCCGGTGCCCGTTATTTGCCCGAGACGATTTCCGTCAGCAGCGCCATCAGCACGGCGGGGCAGGTGATGTGCGGATTGTGGCTGGCGTCGATCTCGTGATAGGTCCAGCCCGCTTCGCTCTTGGCCCGCTCGCCGAACTGGCGGAAGACGTCGCCCGGGCGGTATTGCCTGGCATAGATGTAGTGGCGCGGCGGCGGCGGCTCCGTCGAGGTGAGTCGGATCTTCTGCTCGAACGTCTTGATCGGCTGCGGCCTCCGTCGCGGCGCCGTCCAGGCGAGGTCTTCGGGCGAGGTGTCGGGCGGCGCGGGAATGGGCGGGATCTTCCAGCCGTCGCCTTCCTTGGCGGCCCCGGCGCGCATGTTGGCCTCGCCCTGCTTGCCCAGCAGGTCGAACAGGCTTTGCCCGTCGTGGGGTGCAAAGGCGTCGATGTAGATCACGCGCGCCAGGCGGCGGCGCGCCTTGTCGGCGACGCCGGTGGCGACCATGCCGCCGTAGGAATGGCCGAGCAGGACCACGTCGTTCAGGTCCTCGAATTCGAGAACGTTGACCACGTCCTGCACGTGCGTCGACAGGTCGATATCGGGGTTGGCGAGATGGGCACGCTCGCCCAACCCGGTGTAGGTCGGCGAGAAGAACGTATGCCCCGCCGCGGCGAACAGCGGCCGCATCTTCTTCCAGCCCCAGGCCGCCGACCAAGCGCCATGCGCCAGCACGAATGTCGCCATTTCCCTCTCCTCCCTCTGGCCCTCTGGTCGCTGGCGGGGTCCGGCACTAAATGCTATTACGAAGCACTCGCAATGCCGGACACGTCCACCCTCGCTCTCGAGACCTTAGCACTGGGCAAGGCGCCCTTGGGCTTCCGTGGTCGCATTATTGCATTCGACATGAATGTAGAGGGCACGGGTCTGTCGCAGCCCGAGCTGGAGCGGCGCCTGCTCGAACTGGGCTTCGTCGAGGGCGCCGCGGTGGAGCTGCTGCACCAGGGACTGTTCGGCGGCGACCCGATCGCGGTCCGCGTCGCCGACACCACGATTGCGCTTCGCCGGCGCGAGGCCATGGCGATCATCGTCGCCCGGGAAATCTGAGCATGAACGCGCCGACCGAGCTTGCCCCGCTGGTCGCGCTGGTCGGCAATCCCAATTGCGGCAAGACGGCGCTGTTCAATGCCCTGACCGGCAGCCGCCAGAAGGTCGCCAATTATCCCGGCGTCACCGTCGAGAAGAAGACCGGCCGGCTCACCACGCCCGGCGGTCATGCCGTGCAGCTGCTCGACCTGCCCGGCACCTATTCGCTGCGCGCGCGCTCGCCCGACGAGGAGATCACGCGCGATGCCGTGCTCGGCAAGCTTTCAGGCGACAGCACGCCCGACCTGATCGTCTGCGTGGGCGATGCCTCGAACCTGCGGCTGGCGCTGAGGCTCGCCCTCGAGCTGCGGCATGTCGGCCGGCCGGTCGTGGTCGCGCTCAACATGATGGACATCGCCAAACGGCGCGGCATCGAGATCGATCTTCAGAAGCTCTCCGCCGAGCTCGGCGTGCCGGTCGTCAGTTCGGTCGCGGTGCGGCGCGGCGGCACCGATGCGTTGCTCGGCGAGCTCGACCGGTTGCTCAAGGACCTTCCCTCGGCAGGCCGCGCCGACTGGCGCGCCCCCGATGCTGGCGCCCTGCGCGGCGCCCAGCGCGAGGCCGACCGCATCCTGCGCGCCGCCGTGCGCGGGCCCGGCCGGCGCGACGGCGTCACGGCACGCGCCGACGCCATCCTGCTGCATCCCGTCGCCGGTCTGATCATCCTGCTCGCGATCCTGTTCGTGATGTTCCAGGCGGTGTTCGCCTGGGCGCGGCCGCTGATGGACGTGATCTCCGACGGCTTCACCTGGCTCGGCGCGATGGTGGGCACCGCACCGCTGCCCGACATCGTGCGCAGCTTCCTGAAGGACGGCGTGATCTCGGGCGTCGGCAGCGTCATCGTCTTCCTGCCGCAGATCGTGATCCTGTTCTTCTTCATCCTGCTGCTCGAAGATCTCGGCTACATGGCGCGGGCGGCCTTCCTGATGGACAAGATCATGGGCGGCGCGGGACTGCACGGCCGCGCCTTCATCCCGCTGCTCAGCTCCTTCGCCTGCGCCATTCCGGGCGTCATGGCGACGCGCGTGATCGACGACCGCCGCGACCGGCTGACCACCATCCTGGTGGCGCCGCTGATGACCTGCTCGGCGCGCATCCCGGTCTATACGCTGATCATCTCGGCCTTCATTCCGGACCGCCAGGCCTGGGGCGTCGTCGGCCTGCAGGGGCTGGTGATGTTCGGTCTCTATGCCGCCGGCATCCTGGGCGCGCTCGGCGTGGCGTTCGTCATGAAGCGGTTGTTCTGGCGCACCAGGGCCGGCGAGCCCTTCATGTTGGAGCTGCCCGACTACAAGATCCCGCAGGCCAGGAGCGTCGCCCTCGGCCTGCTGACGCGGGCCAAGATCTTCCTCAAGCGGGCCGGCACCACGATCCTGTCGATGATGATCCTGATCTGGTTCCTGGCCTCGTTCCCGCAACCGCCCGAGGGCGCGACGGGCCCGGCCATCGGCTACAGCCTGGCCGCCATGATCGGCCACGCGCTCGAACATGTCAGCGCACCGCTCGGCTTCAACTGGCAGATCAACGTCGCGCTGATCCCCGGCATGGCGGCGCGCGAGGTCGCGGTCGGCGCGCTCGGCACGATTTATGCCGTCGGCGGCGGCGAGGAAGCGGCGGCCAAGATCGGCCAGGTGCTGGCCGGCCAATGGAGCCTGGCCACGGCGCTGGCGCTGCTCGCCTGGTATGTGTTCGCCCCGCAATGCGCCTCGACGCTGGCTGTCATCAAGCGCGAGACCGGCGGCTGGAAATGGATGTGGGCCACCTTCGGCTACATGCTGGGCCTGGCCTACCTGGCGGCGCTCTTGACCTACCAGATCGCCCACGCGCTCGGCGCGTAGGTCAGCGCGGCTTCAGATCGTACAGCGTGAGCGGGCCGCCCCAGCCGAGCGGCAGCGAGCGCCACTCCGCATCGTCGACCGGCACGCCGTTGACGGCGATCCAGCTGGCCAGCCGGCCGGCCTTGCGCCGACCGATCAGCGCGTAGCGCACGTCGCCGCGCGCCACCATCTGCGAAAACGTATCGACCGTGACGATCGGATCGCTGCCGAAATAGCCGCCCGTCGTCATGACGGGCTGGCCGGTGGCAATGACGATCGGCGCCGCGAGCCGCGTGTTCAGGGCGGCGACGATGAAGCGGGCGCCGTCGCGATGCTCGAGCAGGAACTGATGCAGCTTGGGATCGTCCGTGCCGGACGGATGGTTCATCGACAGGATGATACCGCGCCCGTCATCGACACCGAGCCAACGCGGCAGGCTGGCCGAGGGCAGCAGCACGTTGCCGGCCGAGAAGATCGGGCTGAGGGCCCAGGCCGCCGGCAGCACGAGCAGCGCCGCGCCGCCGATCACCGCCGGCGGCCGCTTGCCGCGCCACAGCGCAGCCGCGCCGGCGGCGAGCGCGACCAGCGGGAAGCCGAGCCAGGGGGAATCCCAGCCAAGCGTCGAACCGGTGAGATAGGCCTGCCACGCCGCGCACAGGACGAGACCGAGCGCGAGGTAGCTTGGCCCGCGGCGCCACACCTGCCAGGCGCCGATCGCGGCAAGCGCGGCAAGCGGCGGCGCCAGCGCAGCGAGATAATAGATATGGAAGATGCCGCCGGCGACGCTGAACACCGCGCCGTAGGCGAGCGCCCATATTCCCCACAGGGCGAGATCGGCATGGCTGCGCTTGCGATCGCGATGGCGGGCCAACAGCAGGCCGAGCGCGCCGAGCGGCAGCAGCCAGGCGAACTGGCCGGCCAGCATCGGGTCGGCAAGCTTGAGCGGGCCGGGCGGCATGTTGTCGAACAGTTTGAGGCCAGGGAGCGCGAGCGCTTCGGCCGGCGGGACCCGCGCCGACCTCTTCAGCGTGAAGCGATCGAACCCGTTATGGACGACGGCAAGCTCGAGCATCGAGTTGCTCCTGGTGCTGCCGGCATAGGGACGATCCGTCTTCGGCGTGAGGTCGAAGGCGATCGGCCAGGAGAGCGACACCGTGACCAGCACCGCACCGGCCGGGAACAGCCAGGCGATGCGCCGGCGCCAGTCGAGATCGCTCGCCAGCAGCCAGCCGGCCAGCAGGGCGGGGCCGCAGACCAGCGCCGCCAGCATCTTGACGTTGAATGCCACGCCGAGCAGCGCCATCGCCGCCACCAGCGACAGGCCGCGCCCGCGCAGCGCCGCCGAGGCGGCGAGCAGCAGGAAGAAGATCAGCCAGGAGTCGGTATTGTTCGAACGGTCGATCGCGACGGCGATCGGCGCCAGCGCCAGCAGCAGGCCGGCGAGCAGGCCGGCCACCGCTCCGTAGCCGCGGCGCACGAGACGATAGAGCAGCGCCACTGAGCCGACGCCTGCCAGCACCTGAGGCAGATGGATCGACCACGGGCTGAAGCCCAGCACGGCCGCGAACAGCGTCTGGATCCAGAAGGCGACCGGCGGCTTGTCGAGCGAGAGGAAGCCCGCCGGATCGAACGAATTGTAGAAGAAGAGGTGAAAGCCCTGCAGCATGCTGCGCACGGCGGCGGCGTAATACTCCGAGCCGTAGCCGTTGGCCTGGAGCCGCCACAGGCGCAGGCCGGCTGCAATCGCCAGCACCAGCGCCAGCCCGCCGATTTCCGCCTTCCTGCGATCACCCCCCATCGGGTGATCTTACGACAGGAGCGGCCCTTTCATCCCGCTGTCAGCTGGGGATCGGTCCCTTGAAGACGAAGAAGGCGCCGAGGCAGATGAAGGCGAAGCCGACCACGTGATTGATGGTCAGGCGTTCGCCGAGATAGAGCACCGAGAAAGCGGCGAACACGCAGAGCGTGATCACTTCCTGCATGGTCTTGAGCTCGGCTGGATCGTAGGCCGCGCTGCCCCAGCGGTTGGCCGGTACGGCGAAGCAATATTCGACGAAGGCGATGCCCCAGCTCACCAGGATGACGAGCCACAGCGGCTGGTCCTTGTATCGCAGGTGCCCGTACCAGGCGAAGGTCATGAACACGTTGGAGCACATCAGCATCACGATCGGCGCGACCGCCGGGGAGAGCCATGTCGGCATGAGGGGGAACTACTCCGCTTTCCTTGGGGGTTTTACGTGTTGGGCTTGTCGATGACGAAGATGCGGCCGGTGCCCGACTCGGCACCCCACACCTCGCCTGGCCGTCCATGGAGCTGGCGTACGTTGGCGCTCTCCTTGTCGGACGGAAACGACAGGAAGGTCTCGCTCTTTGGGTCGAAGCGCACGATGGCATTGGCGGTGAATTCGCTCAGCCACACGGCGTCTTGCTCGTCGACATAGACGGCATATGCCATCGGGTCCTTGCCCGGGAGCTTCCACCGCTTCCAGCTGCCGTCGGCCGGGTCGTAGCGGCTGACGTGACCGACATTCCATTCGCTGATCCACAGCCGGCCCTGGCTGTCCGACCAGACGCGCCGCGTGCCCGCCTCCTTGACCGGCGGCTCGACCACGCGCGGCCTGCCCGTCGCCGTGTCGATCTGCGCGAGGTAATTGCCAGCCAGCGATACGTACCAGACGGCGCCCTTGGGCGTGCAGGCGATGCCGTACGGCCCGAAACCGCGCGGGGCGTCCCACGTCTCGATCTTCTTCGTCCCGGGCTCGAAGCGGCCGATATAGCCGCTCTGGCCGGTGAACCAGAGCGTGCCCTGCCGGTCGAACACCGCGGTGTTGAGGTTGGCGTCGCGCCTGGGCACGAAGAACAGCTCGACCTTGGGGCGGCCCTTGCTGCCCGTCGGCAGGTAGCGCGCGATCGCGTTCTGCCCGCCCTCGGTGACCCAGGCCGCGCCGTCGGGACCGACGATCACGCCGTGCGGCGCCGCATTGCGGCCGAGATCGACGCTCTCGAAGCCGCCGTCGCGCGCATCGAGCCGCAGCAGCTTGCCGTCGCGCTGCGCCGTCGCCCACACGATGGACCCGGCGTCGCATGCCACGTCGTGCAGGCCGTACTTCATGCCGATATCGAACGTGCGCACGCGATAGCCGTTCAGCTCGCGCGTCGACACCTCGGCGCGCGCGGCCCGCGTGACGAGCGCCGGGGCGGCGAGCGCGCCGGCCGAAAGGGCAAGCAGATGGCGGCGATGGATCATGGGGCGAGCCTAGCCGAAAAAACTGTGCTACCGGCAAATTGATATGTTCACGCTTCCCGTCCTGGCGGGCCTCGCCGTCCTCGCCGTGGTGACGTCTTTCATTTCCGGCATTTTCGGCATGGCGGGCGGCATGTTGCTGATCGGCTTCCTGCTGCTGATGCTGCCGGTGCCGGTCGCCATGGTGTTCCACGGCGTGATCCAGATCGCCGCCAACGGCTGGCGCTCCTGGCTATGGCGCCATCACATCAACTGGCGCGTCGTGGCCGAGTTCGGCCTGGGCTCGCTGTTCTCGCTGGCGGTGTTCTCCTCCTTCGCCTTCGTACCGCCCAAATGGACGGTGCTGATGGCGGTCGGGCTGACACCCTTCGTGGCGCTGTCGGTGCCGCAGAGTATCGCGCCCAACATCGAACGTCGCGGCCAGGCCTTCCTCGCCGGCGCCATCGGTGGCGCGCTGCAACTCGTGGCCGGCGTCACCGGGCCGATCCTCGACATCTTCTATGTGCGCTCGGGCATGACGCGGCAGAGCAACGTCTCGACCAAGGCCTGCGCGCAGGTGATGGGCCATCTCACCAAGGTGGTCTATTTCGGCGCCCTGGTCGCCAATCCGGGCGGCCACGACCCGGTGCAGTGGCTGGTCATGGCCTTCGCCGCTTTGTTCGCGGTGATCGGCACGACGCTGTCGCGCGGCTTCCTCGACCGGCTGTCCGACAAGCAGTTCTACTACTGGACGCGACGGGTCATACTCGCCATCGGCGTGGTCTATATCGGCCAGGGCATCTGGCAGGTGGCGGCACGATGAGCGACACGGACAAGAGTGCCAAGGATCAGGTACGCGAGCTGCTCGTGCGGCTGCCCGACGATGCGAGCTTCGCCGACATCCAGCGCGCCATCGCCGTGCTGATGTGGCCCAAGACGGCCGAGGGCAAGCTCAAGCCGCCTGGGACGCCGCCCGAGCGCCTGGCGCCGGAGGAAGTGAAGCGCCGGCTGCGCGAGTGGCTGAAATCGGAATCGGAGAAGGACAAATGAAGGACCGCGTGTCGATCGAGGTGAAGGACGGCGTCGCCGACGTGCGCCTGATCCGCGCCGACAAGATGAACGCGCTCGATCGGGCGATGTTCGAGGGCATCATCGAGGCGGGCGAGAAGCTCGGCGCCATGAAGGGGCTGCGCTGCGTCGTACTGTCGGGCGAGGGCAGGGCGTTTTGCGCCGGCCTCGACATGCAGAGCTTCGCGGCGATGGGCGAGGCCGGAACGGCGAATGGCGGCGTGCCGGGCGCGCGCGATCTTGCCAGGCGAACGCACGGCATCGCCAACGATCCGCAGCACTGCGCCTGGCTGTGGCGCACCTTGCCCGTGCCGGTGATCGCCGCCGTCCACGGCGTGGCGTTCGGCGGCGGCTTCCAGATCGCGCTCGGCGCCGACATACGCTACGCCACGGCCGACACGCGCTTCTCGGTGATGGAGATCAAGTGGGGCCTGGTACCCGACCTCGCCGGCACGCAGCTCATGCGCCACCTGGCGCGCGAGGACATCGTGCGCGAGCTCACCTACACCGGCCGCATCTTCGACGGCAGCGAGGCGCTGGCATACGGCTTCGTCACCAGGCTGGTGGCGGAGCCGCGCGTCGCCGCGCTCGAAACGGCCAAGGAGATCGCCAACCGCAGTCCCGATGCGATCCGCGCCGCCAAGCGCATCCTGAACGACGCCGTGATCGTCGATCCGGCGACCGGCCTGATGGCCGAATCGGTCGAGCAGCAGAAGCTGATCCGCTCGCCCAACCAGGTCGAGGCGGTGATGTCGAACCTGCAGAAGCGCGCGGCGAACTACAAGGACTGACCTCATCCTGAGGAGGCGCGTCGCCATTTCGCCGCCGTGCGGCGAAAGCGGCTTAAGCGCCGTCTCGAAGGATGAGCGACGACAACGCTGTAGCCCACCCTTCGAGACGCGACCTGCGGTCGCTCCTCAGGGTGAGGAGGAGCTCGGGGAGATGCGCCTGTTCAGTGTATCCGAGTGTTTGTGAGGCTTTGAATCATGACCTATGTCCTGCACGGCCACCCGTTCTCGTCCTATACGCAGAAGGTGGTGATCGCCTTCTATGAGACCGGCACGCCGTTCGAATGGCGCGTGCTGGGCGATCCCGAGAGCTTCGCCGAACTGAAGCGCCTGTGGTCGATCGGGCTGATGCCGGTCGTGGTCGAGGGGGCCGAGACCGTGATCGAGTCGAGCATCATCGTCGAGCGCGTGGCGCCCAAGCTCGTGCCGTCGCTCGAGGTGCGCTTCCTCGACCGCTTCTTCGACAATTACGTCATGACGCCGATGCAGAGGATCGTCGGCGATTTCATCCGTCCCGCGGCCGAGCGCGACCCACGCGGCGTGGCCGATGCCAAGGCGCGGCTCGAGGTCTCCTACGACTGGCTGAACGATCGCCTGACGGGCAAGGAATGGGCCACCGGCGGAGCCTTCACGCTGGCCGACTGCGCGGCGGCGCCGTCGCTTTTCTATGCCGACTGGGTCCACCCGATCGCCGAGCGCTTCGCCGAAACCCGCGCCTATCGCGCCCGGCTGCTCAAGCGGCCCTCGATGGCGCGCTGCGTCGAGGAGGCCCGGCCGTTCCGCCATTTCTTCCCGCCGGGGGCACCCGACCGGGACTGAGTCGGGGTCGAAAAGTTCTATACGACAGAATCGGTCCCTTCTAACACCCGGTGTAGAAAGAGGTTGGCTCAGTCCGCGCGGCGGGGCCGAAATCCGGTTATTTTCCCGTTATTTTAACGAGAGACCTGTTTTGCCCCCGATTCTGTCAAGCCCCCTTGAAGGCCGGCTTGCGCTTCTCGACGAAGGCCGCGACCGCCTCCTTGTGGTCGGCGGTGTGCGAGGACTGCACCAGCCGCTCGGCCTCGCGATGCAGCGCCGTCGCGTAGTCGACATGCAGGGCGTCGTCGAGATTATCCTTGATGTTCCTGAGCGCGACCTGCGGCCCCTGCGCGAGCGATCTGGCGAGCTCGAATGCCTCCTCGTGCAGCAGCGCATCGTCGACGACGCGGTTGACCAGCCCGATGCGCTCGCAGCGCTCGGCATCGACCCGCTCGCCGGTGAACATCAGCTCGCGCGCCCGCGCCGATCCGACCGCGCGTGTGAGCAGCCAGGCGATGCCATAGTCACCCGACAGGCCGACCCGCACGTAGCCGGTGCTGACGAAGGCCGATTTGGCGGCGATGCGGATGTCGCAGGCGAGCGCGAGCGCCAGGCCGGCGCCGGCCGCGGCGCCGGGCAGGGCGGCGATGGTGGGCTTGCGCGTGGCGACCAGCGCGCCGGTGAGGTGGGCCTGCCGCCAGCGCAGGTCGGCCAGGCGGGCTTCGAAGCCGAGCTGCGTGCGCGGCGCGCGCCCGGCCATGCTCTTGACGTCGCCGCCCGAGCAGAAGGCGGTGCCGGCGCCGGTGATCAGGATCGCACCGACGGCAGGATCGTCGGCCCGCTCCTTGATCTGGCGGCGCAGCGCCGGTGTGAGATTCTCCGACATGGCGTTGCGCGCCTCGGGACGGTTCAGCGTGATCAGCGCTACGCCGTCGCGGACGGAACACAAAAGTTCATTTGTACCGGTGTCGATATTCATGGGAGCGTCTGCCTCACCTTGGAGCGTGGACCATGACATTCCCGGTCACCGAACACACCGTCAAGACCGCCCGCCATACGACGGGCTATCTCGCGTCAGGTCCGCAGGACGGCCCGCTGCTGGTCTTCGTGCATGGCTGGCCCGAGCTGTCGCGCTCATGGCGGCACCAGCTGCCAGCCTTTGCCGCGCTGGGCTTCCGCTGCGTGGCACCCGACATGCGCGGCTACGGGCGGTCCAGCACCTACACGCGACACGCCGACTTTGCCCTCGAGCAGATCGTGCAGGACATGCTCGAGCTGCTGGCGTCGCTGGGGCGCGACAAGGCCGTGTGGATCGGCCACGACTGGGGCAGCCCCGTGGTGTGGAGCATGGCCTCGCATCATCCCGACAAGGTGGTGGGCGTGGCGAGCCTCTGCGTGCCCTACATCAAGGGCTTCACCTTGGCCGAGCGCCTGCCGCTGATCGACCGCAAGCTCTATCCCGAGGCCGAGTATCCGGTCGGGCAGTGGGACTATCAGCTCTTCTACGCCGAGAATTTCGAGAAGGCGCATACCGACTTCGAGAAGGACGTGCGCCGCGTGGTGAAGGTGCTGTTCCGCAAGGGCAACCCGGAGGCCGTCGGCAAGCCCGCCTTCACCGCGACGGTGCGCAAGCACAACGGCTGGTTCGGCGGCAACTTTCCCGACCTGCCGCGCGATGGCGACGTCATCACCGAGGAGGATCTCGAGGCCTATACCGCGGCGCTCACGAAGAACGGCTTCTTCGGGCCGGACGCCTGGTACATGAACAACGAACAGAACGGCGAGTACGCCAAGCAGGCCAAGAACGGCGGCAAGCTTTCGATGCCGGTGCTGTTCCTGCACGGCGCCTACGACACGACCTGCGAGACCATGACGTCGAAGCTCGCCGAGCCGATGCGGCGCGACTGCAGCGACCTCGTCGAGGTCGTCGTGAAGTCGGGCCACTGGATGGCGCAGGAGAAGCCGGTCGACGTGAACGTCGCGCTGACGCGCTGGCTGGCGGCCAAGCTGCCCGACTGCTGGAGGAAGCCCTAACGGCCCTTCAGGCGCCGCCACTGGGCGAAGGCCTGGCGGGCGCGCTCGCCGCTCGGGATGTGCAGGCCGTAGACGCCGCCGCCTTGCGCCACCTGGTCGGCGGTGAACTCCTCGAAGGCCAGCGCCTCCGCCGCCTCATCGGCGACCTGATCGGCGAGGGCCGCCGGAATGACGACGAGGGAGCTGCGGTCGCGCAGGATGACGTCGCCCACGGCGAGAGGAAGGGAGCGCAGCTCGCGGCGCAGCATCACGCCGGCCAGTCGCTGGAGCAGCCTGTCCGGCAGGCGCGCCACCGGCCGCTCGAGCACCAGCACGTTGCCGTCGCGGGCGGTCTCGAGGGTGAGACACGCCTCGCCGGCGAACGGCTCGTGCTGCGGCAGGCGGGCGATGTCGCGGCCGCGCACATTGTGCTTGGCGAGCTGCGTGACGATCGCCCTGGCGCCGACCCGCAGCAGCTTGTCGCGAATCGATGGCGTCATTGGTCCTTGAGGGCGCGGAAGCGTTCCTGGCTCTCCTTGGGCCACATCTCCTTGGGATTGTAGTACTCCGGCACGGCGGGCTTGCCGGCGGGCAGCGTGAGCCACGGAAGCTTGGAGGAGGTGAAGATATGGATGTCCGGCTCGATGCCGTGACCGGCGTCGAGCGTGCCGACGCGCACGAAGCGCACCTTGTCGCCGGCGCCGGCGTAGTTGCTCCACACCGCGACCTGGCAGTTTGGGCAACGCCAGATCTTCTGGCCCTTGCCGCTCGCCGACGGCGTGTCGATCGCGACCGGCGTCACTTCGCCGATGCTCTCGACCCGGTCGGCCTCGATCATGGCGTTGGTGGCGAAGGCGCCGCCGGTCTCGCGCTGGCACCACGTGCAGTGGCAGCCATGCACGAACATCGGCTTGCCCGTCATGCGATAGCGCACCTTCCGGCAGGTGCAGCCGCCTTCGTATCTGTCCATAGTGGTGCCCTCAGGATTGCGGGGAGGACAACGATATGGCGGATCGCCTGAAAGGCAAGGTCGCGGTGGTCACGGGGGCGGCGCCGCGCGGCGAGGGCGTCGGCAACGGCATGGCGACGGCGATCCTGTTCGCGCGCGAGGGCGCCAGGGTGGTGCTGGTCAATCGCAGCGCCGAGCGGGCCGAGAAGCTCGCCAGGCAGATCGCCGGCGAGGGCGGCGAGGCGTCGGTGTTCGCGGGCGACGTCGCCAAGCCGGAGGTCTGCGAGGCGATGGCCGAGTTCGCCGTCAAGAAGTACGGCCGGCTCGACATCCTGCACAACAATGTCGGCATCGGCGCGCCGGGCACGCCCGAGACCGTGAAGCTCGAGGACTGGCACAGGGTGATCGAGGCCAATCTCACCACCACCATGCTGTGCACGAAGTATTGCATTCCCAAGATGAAGCTGGGCGGCGGCGGCTCGATCATCATGGTTTCTTCGATCGCGGGAGCTCTAGGTCTGATGGGCAGCCCCGGCGCGGTCGCCTACTCGACGGTCAAGGCCGGCCTGCACGGCTTCACGCACTCGGTGGCGGCCGACTACGCGACGCAGAACATCCGCGCCAACTGCATCGTCGTGGGCTCCGTGCACACGCCGATGGTGGCGCACATGGGCGAAGAGGCACGCGAGCGGCGCCGGAAGATGGTGCCGATGCA
>Ga0070738_10001198_pt1 | contig 56262 bp, 44 predicted proteins | sample Coa_R2_2_FD_66446 | JGI IMG/M metagenome (GOLD analysis project Ga0070738, IMG submission 66446) | Surface soil microbial communities from Centralia Pennsylvania, which are recovering from an underground coalmine fire - Coalmine... | ecosystem: Environmental > Terrestrial > Soil > Unclassified ... | reverse complement strand
TCGACCGCCAGCATGCAGGCCACTCGCCTGGGACCGCTGAGCGACCCCGGACATAATTAAGTACACACGAGTTTGCTGCAGCCGGGGCGCACTGCGTCGCCCCGGCTTTTTGTCTTATAGAGAGCCCACACAGATGCAAACCAAACAACTGCTCAAGATCTCGATTTTCGGCAATTTGCTCCTCGCGGCGTTATTGGCAGCAGTTGCTTTTGAGCACAAACCAACCCCACGGGTTCCGTCGCCGATCGAGGGGTCTTCCAATTCCGCAGTTAATCAGCCGTACCCGAACCTGCCTTCCGACTCTGTCCATCAGACTCGCTTCTCGTGGAGACAGCTCGAGTCCACTAACTACGGGACCTACGTTTCCAACCTGCGCGCCATCGGCTGCCCGGAACAGACAGTTCGGGATATCATCAGTGCCGACGTTCATGCCCTGTTTGAACTGAAGCGAGCCCAAGCCGGCTCATCTTCGCAGGACGCGGCGCACTGGACTGTTCCGGAGGAAAAGAAAGTAGTCGCCTTTGTCGTGGGAGATCCCGGGCTCCAGGAGGCTCCGGGAGTAGTGAGTCGACAATGGGCAACGCCGTTGGTCCTTGCCCCAATCGATCCTGGTACCGTGCAACTGGATCCAGAGCAGCAAGCGGCATTGTTTGAGCTGCGCGGCCAGTTTGTAGAGCAGGTCGGCGGAACAAACCAGGACCCCGCGGATCCTGATTACGCTGCTAAATACCAAAACGCACAGGCGGAAAGCGACCGGTTGCTTCGCGGAATGATCGGGGTAAACGCATTCATGCGTCTTCAGAACGAGCAGCCTTGAGCCGCATCCGGCGGGGTTTAACGCGCGGCGGGGCTTGAAACCACACCGTGTTGTTCGATGTAACTCCCGGCCTTTTGATCGGCTTCCGCTTCCTGACCAGGGGTTAGTTCCTCGTGCATTTGCATTTCCTGGATGTAATGCTGCGCCACCAGTTCTCCATGGCGGACAGCCAATTCAAACCACTTTCTCGCTTCCACCGGGTCCCGGCCCACCCCCGATCCTTCCAAATACATTCTGCCCAGATTCATCTGTGCGCGTGCGTCACCGGCTTCCGCGGCCTTGCGGTAGCTCTCAACGGCGCTTTGGAGGTTTCGAGGAACTCCCAGGCCATGTTCGTGCAGATAACCGATTGAATTGAGTCCGCTGATCCGGCCATTCGCAACAGCATTGCTGAACCAGTGCATCGCCATGGTATAATCCAGGGATAGCCCAGCCAATCCATTCAGATAGAGGTCCCCTAAGAACAGCATCGCGTCCGGTTGACCCCTGTCCGCTGCCCTCCTTAACCAGCCAAGCCCCGATTCAATATTCGTCGCCACTCCGCGGCCAATGAGCAGGCTGCGTCCGAAAGTGTATTCGGCGAGCGTATCTCCCTGTTCAGCTGCTTTCCGGTACCACTCGGCGGCTTTCCTGAAGTCCTGTGGCACACCCGCGCCGTTGGCATACGCCGCCCCCAGATCGGTCTGTGCTGCTGCATAACCACCCTCTGCAGCCTGCCTCAGCAATTCAGCGGCTTTGACGAGGTCGCGGGGCTGGCCATCACCCTTTGCAAACTTTCTTGCCAGCTTGTAAGTGGCTTCTGAATTGGTCGAGGAAGGTACCGGTTCGATTGACAGTTGCCCGGCGGCAACAAGACTGCTTATACAAAAATGCGCCAGACAGCTGTAGGCGCACAGTTTAAAGGGGTTTAACAAGAGCATCGGGGCAAACGGTGGCAGGTCCGGAAGCCCGTGTCACACGACGAAACGGTGAACCAGGTGACATTCCTGTTACAGCGGACCCGGCCCTTGTTACGAATTCAAGCCTGGAGAAGAGATCGGCTCTCCCGGAGGTTGAGGCGCGCGTTCCACTTTGATCCATAGTCACTTGCGATGCTGGGAACCAATGTCCGAATACTGCTTTTTAATGTCCTTCGACTGCAGGCGCCAGAACGGACCGGCAGTTAGTCTCGTCTCTTACGACTTAAAGATTAAAGGAAGCTCCACATGATACGTAAACTGATATTTGGTTTGTTTGGGATGAGCGTCGGCCTGCAGGTTAGCATGGCGCAACCGTTCGTTTATAAGGACAACGATTTACTTCTTGGCTTTCGCAAGACGGGAACTTTTCAGGCCAACTACGAGCTTGTGATTAATATTGGGCAAGGCACGAATTACACGCACCTTGCTCCGGGAGCTTCAATCGCGGTTCCCAACTTCACCCCGTCACAATTGGGCGACGCCTTCCCCAATACCAACCTGAACAACCTGAACTGGTCCGTGCTCGGAAATCCGAAAGTAAGCCTGACCGGTTATCCCGCAAGTACGCTGTGGATTAGCGTGCCGCGAACGAATGCATCGGTTCAATCCGCGCCGCCAAGCCGGCTTTACAAATCGCTTCAGCAACAAACCTCAACCCAGATCGCCTCGATATTTGCGGGCGCCGCCGTCATCTCCAGCACGATTGGAACATCCAACCTGGACAACACAGCGACTTTCGTTCGCGAACCCATCAATAATGACTCGGACCTGACAGCCTTCATTGGCAGCCAGCAGGACTCGACCGCCAGCACGCTGCATGATACCTGGCCGCAAAATGTGGAAATCAATACCGGCACTACCCTTCCTGGTCCGGTTCGCTCCGACCTGTATGAGGTGCGTCCGATCGGCTCGGTGGATCCCCACACCGGTTTAACCAATGGCGCCGCTTATTTCGTTGGTTATTTCCAGTTGCAGGCCGACGGCACTATGACGTTTACGCGCGCTTCCACGAACTCCATTCCCCCAGGTCCCCCGCCGGCTCCGAGTCTGTCCCTGAGCCGCACCGTTGGGGGGCCAAGCATTTCCTTTATGACCACCAACGGCGCAACCTATTCGCTTTATTACACCAACAGCGCCGGATTGAGCGCGCCCCTCAGCAAATGGTCCATGTTTTCGCAAACCATCTCAGGGGATGGGTTGATCCACGCCTTCACCAACGCCACCGCCGATTCGGATCGTTTCTACAGGGTTATAGCCCATTGAACCTTGCTCCTATGTTTCGAACGTGCCGGCTGCGGGGTCAGGTGACGGCCGGGTCGCCCTGTGGGACACCAGTGGGCTCCAGGGAGGCGACCGGACTTGCCTGAATTCCCGGTTCAGCTTGAGATCGAGACGATCCGGCTTGAGCCGGGCCATGAATGGACCAGTGACGAGCGCCAATGGCGCTTCGTGCACTTAAATTCCGGCGCGGCGTATTGGCTGCAAGGCTCCCAGGCGCGGGAACTGACCCCCGGCGAATTGTTGATTGTTTCGCCACAGACCATGGGCGTGGTAAGGGCTAGCCAGCTCGGGGAGGCATCCTTGCACTGCTTTGGATTACGGGCTGATTGCCTGCTGGGCTTTTTGTCAGTGGTCGAACGGGAATGGATAGAGCATGAAGCGCAGCGCGTCATTGGCCCAGTGAGTTCCCTGCCATCGACTCACCCTGTCTCCAAGGACATGGCGTTCCTGCAAGAGGCGGGCCAAGGTGAAAGCCCGCCGGTCCGACGAGCGCGGGCGCTATTGCTGGCGTTACGGGCGCTGACAGAATCGATGCCGGCGTTGCAGACCGAATCCCGCCGTGATGGAGCGGCTCGCAAGCGGTTCGAAGAAATGGTCGCGCGAATGCCGGACTCGGAGCTCATCCGTTATAGTTCAGAAGAATTGGCACGGCTTTGCGGATGCACGCCGCGGCATTTTAACCGGCTGTTTCGGATCCGGTTTGGCACACCCAAGCGCGCGCGGCAAACCGAGCTTCGACTGCTTCAAGCCCGCCAACTGCTCGAGGATTCCAACGCGGCGATCGCTCAAATTGCGGCCGAGTGCGGCTACCACAGCTTGAGCCTGTTCAATTCTCTGTTCCGGCGACGTTTCGGTATGAGCCCGTCCGAGTGGCGACATCGAAATTCCGCGTGACGGCTTTTGGACGAGTTCGCGGGGCTCGGGGCCCTGGTGACTGGATTAGGACAAAGGCCGCTGCGCTGTCACACAATTGAAACAATTTTGCCTTTTTAAATTCACACTCTGTAACTTTCGTTCTATTTCGGCCGCTCTCATACTCTAGAGGATGAATTTGCTCACACCGATGCTGGCGGCAGGGCCTCCGAGCCACGCCCTTTCCTTTGCATGGAATCACCTGACCAAAGAGGGTTTCTGCACCATCCTGGCTTTGCTGGTTGTCTCGATCTTCAGCTGGACGGTTATCATCAGCAAAGCCCGCCAACTCATCCGGGCTCGGCGGATGAGCAAAAAATTCTATGCGGCTTATCGCTCAACCCGTGATCCGCTGGAAATCTACCGCAAAAAGGAGGAATTTGATGGAGCTCCCGCCTACGAGCTCTATTGCACCGGGGCCGAAGAAGCGGAGTATCACCTCAAAAACAACCCGGTTCATGTAGAACAGGTGCGCAGCGTCGTTCCCGGCATTGCAACCCAGGCTCACACCGACGTGATCGCGCGCTCGATCACAACGAAGATCAGCCACGCGTCGTTCGACTCGGTGCGTGTGGCGCTGGAGCGCGCCGCCAGCAATGAAGCACTCTCTTTGGAAAAGGGCATGATCATTTTGTCCACGGCAGTCGCGGGTGGCCCGTTCATCGGGCTGTTCGGAACGGTATGGGGCGTCATGGAGACGTTCTCGGGGATCGGCATTGCCAACGCCGCGAGCCTGAACGCGATGGCACCCGGCGTGGCGGCCGCACTTCTGGCGACGGTCGCGGGCCTGTCGGTCGCCATTCCCGCCATGTTCGCCTACAACTACATGGTCACGACCATCCGGGCAATCACCCAGGAGTTGGACAGTTTTTCGAACGAATACGCCACTCAGCTCGAACACAAGTACGTCGACAACCGCGCAATCGCCGATGAAATCCGCACTGCCCTCCTGTCCAGTCGTGCCGCCGCAGCCGCGCCCGCCGCCGTCGATCCCCTCAGCGAACCGGCCTTTTCATGAAGAAGTGTTCGCAAAGCCATCACCACGCGCTGGCCGAGTTGAATATCACTCCGCTGCTGGACCTGGCTTTCGTTTTGCTGGTCATCTTCATCATTACAACCACGCCGGTTGTCAATGACCTCGACGTGGACCTTCCTTCGGCGGCGCCCCGCGCCAAGGAACCCAAACCCAAGGTCAACTATGTTACGGTCGAAAAGGACGGCAGCCTTTTTTTGAACAAAGAGCGGGTCGACCCGGCAGGACTTCAGGCGCGAGTGGCCGCGCTGCGAATGGAGAATTTTCAACGAAACGAAACGCAGGATATCAGCATCATCATTCGCGGGTCCGCGCGAACCAAATACGCCAATATCGTGAGCGTGATGGACGCCCTTCAGCAGGCGAACGTCGCAAAAGTCAATCTGGCAACAGAACCTTTAGGGGATGGCCCTGCAAAAAAGTGAGGAGTTTATGAGTCAAAGACGCAAACGCAACTCGTCGAAAGCGAACCTGGTCATTTCGTTCGTTTTCCACTCTTTGGTGGTGCTCGCCGTGTTCTACTTCGCTGCGCGCCAGGGTGTGATGGGCGACAAGATGAAGTCGCTGGTCGCCACGCTTGAACAGCAGAAACCCAAAGAGCCCCCCAAACCGCCGAAAGAAGAGCCCAAAGTCGAGCCTCCGAAGCAAGTTGAGCAACCCAAAGCGCTGGCTGCTGCGCCGCCGCCAGCAGCTGCACCCTCGCAGGCAGCCCCGCCGGTTGACGCCCCGCCGAGCGTTGCGCCGCCTACTCTGGACGCCAGCTTCTTTGGGGACGGCGCCAAAGCCGTGGTCGAGGTATCCGACCCCAAGCTGGTGTATAAAGGTAGTATCGAGCGAGTCTTGCGGTCGAATTGGGAACGGCCGGAGGATATCAAAGACGACGCATTCGTGGCGGAAGTGGAGCTTTCGATCGACAACCAGGGAGCCATCACCAGTTCGCGCTGGGTGAAAGGGTCAGGCAATGCCAGATGGGATAAATCGGTTAAAGCGGCGGTCGCGGCCACGCGAACAGTAGGATCAGCGCCGCCCAACGGGTTCCCCGGGAAATTCATGGCGCGGTTTGACGTCGAGATGACCCGCACCGAAGATGTGCTGAAGGTCAGCAGCCTGAACTAGTGAAAAAGGTATCCAAGGGCCATCACGGGTCGCTCAACGAGTTGAACATTACGCCGTTGCTCGACCTGGCGTTTGTATTGCTCGTGATTTTCATTATCACGACCCCCCAGCTCTCGAACGACCTGGAAATGAGCCTGCCTTCCGCAAAGAAGATCAAGCCGCAAGGCGCGCCGCCCAAGATCGCCCGAATCACTGTGGATGTTCATGGCAAAATCACCATGAACGACAGATCGTTTGAGCTTCCGGCGCTCAAGCGGACGTTATCCGACATGTATGCCAGCGACGCCGAAACCGCAGTGGTGGTTCGGGGCGCCGGCGACACAGATTACCAGTACGTCGTGAGTGTGCTGGACGTTGTGCAGCAGGTCGGCATCACCAAAGTAGGGTTGGCCACCGAAACGGTTCAATAGACTTCAGGAATTCGGCGGGAGAATGACCGTCACGCGTCCCACTCGCCTCGTCAGGACCGGCAGTTTGCCGCGCTTTCGCGCTTCTTCATCCTGAGCCGAAGTATCCTGCGCCAGTTGCTGGCGCGCATCGCTGCTCGACTGCTGGGCGGCGCTTTGGCTGGCTGCCGTGGCGCTGGCCGAACTGCCGAGGGTGGATTGGGACTGCCCCCCTCCAACCGAAACATTTTGAGAGAGCAACGAGGCGTCCACGCGGCCTCCGCTGGCGGACACACCGCTCACCCCGATGATCGTTCCCGAGACCGCGCCGCCCGCGGCGATATTGGCGCTGCCGGCCGACAGAAGCGCGCCGCTGAAGTTCTGCGCGGCATTGATCGTCGAGTTCTGCCGCGAAACAATTACGCCCCGAATATCTCCCTGGGCTGTCAGGTTGACTGTCCCACCGATTAATCCCGAGTCACCCAGAATAATATTGCCTGGGATGGCCGGAGAATCCTTCGTGGCAGCTGTTCCCGCCACAAGGGTGACGGTGGGGCCGCTGCCCGCGTTTCCGTCGAGGGCCAACTGCAGGATGCCGGCGCTGGTCGAAAGGATATTGCCTCGAGGAGTCTCAACAGTGATGTTGCCCGGCAGAGGGTTGCCCCCGGGTGTTTGAAGACTCGCGGGCAGGCTCACCGCCACAATTCCGCTGCCATAAATCTGATCTTCCGAAGTCCGGGCCTCTCCGGTAACCGGGTCTTTGGATACTAATTGCACATTGACGTACACATTGCCGCCGCTCCCGGCGTTCACATTGCCATCGACCGATTTGACGAACACGTTCCCGCCGTTGTAGGCGGCGATTCGCGACCCGGCAATATTGATGTCTTTGGCTGCCGTTACGCTCACGTCGCTGTGCCCCGACGTGTAAATGCCAAAAGCGAATCGGGACGTTGCGAACAGGTCCTGCGAACCCAGGTCCAGTTCCCCGCCAGTGCTATTGACGGTCACGTTGCCGCCAAACATTGAAGCGATGGTGGAGGTGAGCATACTCAAGTCACCAGTGACGTTGACGTTCACTGCGGCTCCGGACTTGGTCACGTTGGCGAGCGAGGCATAGCGCAGGTTGTCCCCGTTGGGGCCACCAATGCCCCACGAGAGGATGCCGAAGGTGTTGCCCAACTCGATTGAGCTGGCGGTCACATTAAAGGTTCCAGGTCCGCCAATCTGGTATCCCAATGGCGGCACGGCGGGGACATTCTGGCTGTTGGCAAACAGGTTTTGGATCACTGACGCGGGTACGAAGCTGACTTTCTGAGTCACAAAATGGCCGTTGTCGACCAGGGGTACCCCATCCGGACCGTATTGGATGACTTCGATGGTGCCTTCCATGGCATCGCGCACGGCTTGCGACATGGGACCTTTAAATCCCAACCGCAACGTCGAAGGGTCGTACACGAACCCGGGATTTCCCAGGAATTGCTTTACCACTGTGTTGGCCAGTTGCCTCAGGGAATCAGGGGTTGCATTCGCGGGAATCAGCGTTGAGGCCACGCTCGCCGGATCAACGGCCAGGTTGAAGATGCTGTCCCACGCCGACGGATTAAGCGGGTCGGCGCTAGTAATCGGCCTGCCGAGCACGTCAAAGGTATAGCCGGGAGTGTTATATATCCGGCCCCCCACGTTGAGAAACGTAACATCGCTGGCATGAAGGTTCTCTCCAACGAAGCTCGCGTTCACCACATCCCCGCCAATGGTCATTTGAGTGACCTTGGTTGAATAGAGGTTCAACGTTTTGAAGCTTCCTGAGATGTCAAGGACCACGGGCTTCGGGTTATTGATTTCAAGTGGCGAAGGGGCATGGTCCGAAAAATCGAAATCCCCCACGGTCGCCCATTGCCGTCGCGCGCTGTCGGACATGACCAGGTTTGGATAACCGCCCGCCAAATCGCCAATCCCCCGGAAATCGCCGCCACCGGTGGTGGCGATATTCAAATTCTCATTTGCCGACGGGAATAAAATCACGCTTGAATCCAACTGTACGCCGCCCGCGCCGGCCGAAATCTGCAAGCTCGGAGGGTAAATGATCGGAACCAGGTCGGTGCTGATCCTGGGAACTCCCAACCCGGTGAGTTCGACCTTATTAGCCGCCTGTAATGAAACGGATGATTGCGGGTCGTAGTCGAACAAGTGAAACCCAGGGTAGGATGCCAGCGTGCCCTTTCCATTGAAAATGCCATTTGGATCGCGTACTTCCTGCAGGTAGATGCTGCCGGCGGGCGCCGAGATGTTCCAACTGCCCTTTACCAGGCTTAACGCGAAGCCCTGGCTTGTGAAAGGAGCCCCGATGTCTTTCCCTGCCACAATTGTGCCGATACCGTTGGCAACCACGAAATGTCCCCGAACACTGCCGCCGGCCTGGACGGTGACGTTGCCGGCCTGCGGCCCGAATGCGCCGCTGCCGCCGTCTGACAAAGCCTGCAAACTGCCATTCAGAGGCAAATAGCTGATCACATCTCCGCCCGCGGTGATATCGACGTTGCCACCGGCCGCAGTGCTGACCCCGCCCAGCGTAGGCGACGGTTTGTAGTATGGGGCAGAGCGCGAGCCGAAAGTGTATCCGGCGGAGTTACCGCCGGTGTTCACGTCGCCATAAGTTGCCGTCACCTGGATATTGCCGCCACCCCGAGTTGAGATCCCGTTTCCATCTACGGCCAGGCCGCTGGTGGTGCCGTCGTCGACAATCACCTCGTTGCCCGCTGTCATCGAGATATTCCCATTTTGAGTCTGGATATGCGCACTTCCGTTCAGGTAGATGCCGTCGCTTCCAGAGACTCGGCCGGCAGCGGAATGCAACTCGCTTCCCGCAACGAGATTCAGGTTCCAGTTATGGCCGGCAATTAAACCGGCTCCGTCGTCCAGGGTGATGTTGCGCGAGGCCTGCAAAGTCAGAGTGGCCCCGGGATCAGCGCTGGCCGGCAAGGTCCAGAGCGTGCCGATCTCGATATCGCGGGTGGCCTGGAGGTTGATTTTCGACAAAGCGTTTTGAGTGATCAGGTCGTTAAAGGTGCTGACGTCCAGAGTCAGCGTGTCGGGGCTCCCCGCGCTGGGAGGGTCACCCGGATTGACCGTTCCCGAACCTGGCGCGTTGTCACCAAAACTGGTCAGCAATATGTTCTGGGGGTCGATGGACAATGTGCCGCTGACAAAGCCGGGAGCGGCGCGCCCGTCAATTTGCGAGTGAATGGCCGTCATGGACCGGGCGGAAACCTCGATGGTCCCGCCGTTGCCTCCGTTGGGGCTGCCTTCAACTTGAATTACCGAGCCGGGGGAATCTGAAAAACTGCCGTCGGACTTTATAGTAACCGAGCCGCCGTTAGCGTCAAAACCGGCGCTGCCATTTGCCTGGATTGTGGAGCCGGCGCCCAGCGTTAGGGAGTCGCCCGCGACCAACTCGACAACTCCATTGATCTCGCGAACGCTGTTGGCCTGGATCAAGCCGCCCTGGTTCACGACCTGGGCATGCATCGAGATGGTGCCGGCGTCGGCGATGAGTTTCCCCGAATTATCCACCGAACCAGTGGGCAACGTTACTTTGGCGCTCAGCCCGCGCCCATCGGGACGCTCCGAAATCAGCACCTGCTTGCCGGCATAAAGTCCAATTTCGCCAGAGGGGGCCGAGATCGTTCCCCGGTTCTGAATATCGTAAGCAACAAGGAATGCCGATGAAGACTTGCCAACATTGATTTGGCCGTAATTGATAATACTGGCAGAGGGAGGCGGCGCGTTGAAGCTCCAGGGTCCGCCGACGGACAGGTCGGGCGCGCGAAGTGGCGCGGTACTCATGAGCAGTCCATGGGTGGTGATGGAAGCCTGTCCTCCAATATAAAAACCCGAGGGATTTTGCAGCACAACGTACCCGTTGGCGGTTAGATTGCCGAGAATGCGTGAGGGGTTGGGGTCGTTGACATAATTCCAGACCAGTGAAGAGCTTGACGGTTGGATAAACGTAGTGGTTTCCCCAAGGCCGATGTTGAAGCCCTGCCAATTAATGAAGGCTCGGTCGGACGTTTGGATTGTCAGGTGGGAACCCTGGTTGACGAACGTAGCCGTGCCTTGCGTGACGGTTGCACCGACAGGATTACTCCGGGCGGAGCGCAGCCCAAACAGGCACGCCAGCAAAGCTAGAGTTGCGCGCGCCGACGAGCACGCTCGGTTGCGCGCCGCGACGGCGTGCCGGATGCGACTTGCTTCGGTATTCATGATCGAAGGCGGGTTATTCAAAATTGTGCTGTCAGCGAGAAATTGAACCGGGGTTGATACGCTTCGACGAGTCCAACGCTCAGCAGAGGCCAGGAGCAAAGCAGCCGGGCTTCCCAATGAGTGCCCAGCGAAACGACGCCCCCAAGGCCAGCTCCCCAGAGCGAAGTCAGCCCTTTGCGGCCATTGGCATCCAGCAAGAGCGCCTGACCAAAATCGGTGTAACAGGAACCCCTGATGGTCAGTGGGCTGCGGTCGTTTGCCATGCCGATCACAAACGGCGGGGTCTTCTGCTCCGCGGTGACATGCCACCCCAATCCCCGAAAACCTCTCCCTCGTGATAACCTCGCACGCTGTTGATACCGCCCAGCCCGTATTGTTCATTGCTGATAAGCGGTTCGTTGGCCCATTGGCCGTCGCCGCGGATCGTCATAATCCAGTTGGTGAAAATCACCTGGTCACGCGCGAAATTGGCGCTGAATGCCACCCACTTGCCCGTGGTCAGCGGCGAACCGGAAATGTTCTCGAGGTTGCTGCGGCTGCCTGAAAACCACAGATTGATGCTCGAGCCCAGGCCGAAGGCCGTGGTCCCCCAGGCATCCCGCTCACTGCCATCCCATCTCAAGGCAAGGGGAAGGTACGTCGTCGCCTTGTCGGTCGTGGGGACCTTCGAAGGCACGGTGCTGTTCACCGTGTTGGTGCGTCCCTCCGGATCCACAGTCGTGATTGCAAAAAAGAAGTTGTTGGTCTTGTAACTGGTTAAACTGTAATCCTTGAGGTCCAACCCGCCTGAAAACGAGGACCTGAACGTGCTCGTGCTGGTGCTCGGCAGGCTGAGTCTCAGGCCTACGTCGTTATTGATCGTGAGATCCTGTTGAACGTCCTGTTCGCGGATCGAAAGAACCCCCGGGATGTTGGTGACCGATCGGTTCGCCACCGTCTCGAGCCCTGTATCGATCGTGGAGCGGCTGGCATACACATTCAATTCCGGTTCGCCTGAAGCAGGGGGCAAACGAAATTTCCGGGTAGCCTCGTCATAGCCGAAGGAGCCGGGGGCGGCGGCCATCATATCACCTATTGCTTCGGGGTTCGCCAGTGGCGCTCGATAGAATGCGCTGTAGTTGGCCACCAGCGGCAAATCATACGCGGCCCATTGATTGCCTCCCTTGTAGGCTTCGTGAGAAAAACTGTATTGCAGTCCAGCGGAGTGATCCAGCTGCCATAAGTTATTGTACACAACCGATCCATTGACCCGCAGGTCAGGAGTTCCCGGCGAGTTTTGATTGTTCAACTCGATTTTGCCGTGGAGCGGGAGCCGGTCCTTAACTTCCAGCCGCAGGCGTGTGGTGTTCGGTTCATCGCCCGGCTCCAATTCCGGATAGATCTGCCGATCCTGGTTTGCGTTGGCCCGGTCCAACTCAGCCTGGAAAACCGGGCTGCTGAGCAGCATGTCGCGGTGCAACCCGGGCAAAGCTCTCATGACGTTGTTTGAACTGTAGTAACGATTGTGCGAAACAAGGATATCCGAAAGGAGTCCTTCGAAGACGCGGATTTTTACGATCCCGTTTGTGAGTTGCTGTTGCGGAATGCTCACAGCGACAGTTGGGTATCCCCGGGCCCGGTATTCGCTCTGCAGGTCGGCCGCTGCCTGCAGGATATCCTGAACCGTGACGTTGGTGCCGACGTGCTTGCTAAAAATTGACGTTAACGTGCTCGTGGAAAGCAACGTGTCTCCGTGAATCTCATAAGCGCGAACGACAAGCTGCGGCGGCGGAGTTTTCTTCACCTCCTGCGACCCGGAACGCGCGACTTCCGAGCCCGCCTCTCTTTGCGGTGGGTAGCGTTGCCCTGACACAAGGATTTGCGGAGCCAGCGCGCGAAACGCGTTGAGGGTAACGACACCGTCGACAATGCGATCGCTGGCAATAGACACGCTTACCCCGTGAACTCCCGCGGCCTCGTAGCGGTCCTGAAGTTCGGAGGCGGCTTTGACCAATTGCGCAACGTCGACATTCGTGCCGGTGTATGGCGTAAAATCTACATTCGGGATGTTGGTGGAAAGAGTTCTGGTGGCGGCCACAATATACTGACGGACATTGAACCGGTTTGTATCCAGGGGAGACGCGTGAAGGTGAAAAAGGGAGGCTCCCAAAACCCATACAACAGCCGCCAAACCGATTGTTCCAAACCTGCACAGTCCCGTGCGATTGGCTATCGCTTTGCACGCCATTGCAAGCCGAACAGAGGGAACGGTATTTTTGATCTCCATCCAGCTTCAGCTCAGACCGAAATGGCACGTGGTTTCCCGGATCCGACGGCAGACGATCCGCAGACAAAGTACTTAGGAGTTTTCGCGACCCGGTATGTCACCGCGTCGAGGCTAGGAATCAGCCATGACGCGTAGATGTCGGAGTTGTTACGATTGAGTTACGGGGACCAGCCGACGCGGAAAAAGAACGCCCGTACACCTTAAAGTCGCTCACCTGAAGAACTTGGCATTCCGGCGCTTCTTTAATGGGCAGAGCGCCCTGACATCAAAACTCTTACAATGTGAGGTCTCAATGACATTGCGAATGGGGCATGTAACCGGGATAAAAAATACGCGATTAACGTCCTGCCGAGCTTTGCTGAGATCAAGCGTTCACACCGACACCGGCTCGGGCTCATTCCGCTTGCGACGTTCGGCCAACTCGTCGGCCATTTCCAGCGTGACGGTCTTGTTCAATGGATAACTGAAGAGCAGGACAGTGCAAATTGCGAAAAGAATGCCAACGGCAATCCCACTAGTGAACCGATAGCCTGTGATCGCATTGGGAGCGGAGGGCAGCCTGGTGTCATATTGAAAAAACCCTTGCATGATCCACAGAAACGACGCCGAGCCCAGGGCCAGGCCCGACTTCAACGCGAACCCGATTGTAGCGAAGACCATGCCTGTAAACCGGCGGCCGATTTTCCATTCCGAGTAGTCGGCCACGTCCGCAAAGATCGCCCACGTAAGCGGGATCGTGGGCGCGTAAACCACGGAAATAAAAGCGGTGAGCCACAGCATCCCCAACACGTTTGTCGGCGACAATAAATAGAACGCAAACGTGCCGATTGTCGCCAGAGCGAATCCTGCCGCAGAAACCGTTTTCTTGCCAAACCTGCGCGCCAGCGGAGGCGACAGTAAAATCACAATAATGATCAGGCCGGTCCCGAGCATATTCACGATGCTGTTAAACACGTCGGCCACATTTGACCCGGCCAGGTTCGCCCGGTCGCCATGAACAATGTAGCCTAGGGTTTCCAGGAGTCCGCCGGAGTTCACGCCAGTAGCGGGCGCGACCAATCCCAGCCGCGCCAGGAAATCGAACATGGCGGCTTTGTCGGCGTAGTGGTGATAATAATTGTAAAGGGCGCCACCGCGGAACGACAGGATCGCAAAATGCACCAGGGTCCAGCAGAACATGGTTTTCCACGGCCCATTTTTAAGCAGGTCGAGAAAATCCTGCTTTGGAGACGATTTGCTGGCACGTGGCGGATGGATGCGTTCGCGGGTGGTGGTGAACGTAATCAGGAACAGGACCAGGCAGAGACCCGCCCAGATGGTCATGGTCATGCGCCAGCCGTACTGGCGGTCATGATGTTCGGCAAATTTCGCCACCAGGGGAAGAGTGAAGCCTCCGACGATAAACTGTGCGGCATTCACGGCGACGAACCGGTAAGAGTTCAGCTTCGCGCGCTCGTTGATATCGCCGGTCATGACTCCGCCAAGAGCGGCGTAAGGCATGTTGTTCATGGAATAAATCGTCATGAGCAGCGAATTGGTAATCACGGCGTAAGCAATCATAGCGCCCATGTTCCAGCCTTTCGGCGTGGTGTAGGCGAGAACCATGATCACGGCCCACGGCACAGCAGTAAAAAGAATCCACGGCCGGAATTTGCCCCAACGCGTATCGGTGCGATCGGCCAGGATGCCGACAATTGGATCGGCCACCGCGTCCCACAACCGGGGCCAGAGCAGAATCGCCGCGGCCGCCGCCGCCGACAGCCCAAAGGTGTCGGTATAGAAATTGAGCTGGAACAGAACCATCGTCATGAAAACGAAATTCGCGGCGGCGTCCGCGCAGCTGTATCCGGCTGTCTCGATGACGGAGAGTTTTTGCGAGGGATTGCTCATAAGCTCAATCGGATGAGGCCACCCGCTCCTGCTCGGGAATACGGAAGCCGGTGGTCGGTGCTCATTGAAAACGGGAAACTCAGTTTCCAACCGTCAGAAGGACTTTCTGCAAATCAGCGTTTCGAGAAGAGGTCCCGACCATGATCTCGAAGTCCCCCGGTTCCACGACGTAATTCATGTTAATATCGTAAAACGCCAGCGTCTCCGGCGAGATCGCAAGGGTTACCGTTTTGCTTTCTCCCGGTTCGAGCCAGACCTTCTGAAATCCTTTGAGCTCCTTTACCGGTCGCGTGACCGTGCTGACGCAATCCCGGACGTAAAGTTGCACCACCTCGGCGCCGGCTCGTTTTCCGGTGTTTGTCACGTCGACGAAAACCTTCGCGGAACCTTCACGGGACATTTTCTTTTTCGAAAGGCGGACCTTCTCGATCCTGAACGTGGTGTAGCTGAGTCCAAATCCGAATGGAAACAGGGGAGAGACCTCGTCCCAAAGATACCCGCGGCGGGCGGAGGGTTTGTGATTGTAGAAAGCCGGCAGATGCCCGACAGAACGAGGGATGGAGATGGGCAGCTTTCCGGCCGGGTTAAAATCACCGAACAAAACGTCGGCAATGGCGCGGCCGCATTCCTGGCCAAGATACCAGCATTCAAAAACAACTGGAACGTTTTTGGCCACGTTATTTATGGAAAGCGGACGGCCGTTGAATAGCAAGGCGATAACGGGTTTGCCTGTGGCCAGCATCGCATTTACGAGATCATCCTGCAGGCCGATCAGATCGAGGCTGGTCCGGTCACCCATGTGCTTCAGACCCCAGGCTTCGCGCGAAGTTTGTTCGTTGCCGCCGATCGCCAAGACAATCACGTCGGCTTGTTTGGCGACCTGAACAGCCTCGATGATGCGCCGTCGATCTTCGGCTGGATCCGTCCGGATGACGTCGTCCTGCTGCCATGACCCCCCTTCGGTGATCCGGCAGCCTTCGGAGTAAAGCACCTTCACCGCGGCGCCGACCTTTTCCTTGATCCCGTCGAGCACCGTGACGTTGAATCTGGGCAAACCGCTGTAACCTCCCAGCAGCGGGCGGTGGGCGTTGGGGCCGATCACTGCTATCGAGTTCAACTTAGACGCGTCCAGAGGCGCCAGTTGGTTTTCGTTTTTTAGCAACGTGATGGTTTCTCGAGCTGCCTGCAGTGCCAGAGCCCGGTGGGCTTCGCAGCCAACCACCTTTTCAGCTTCATCCGCATCCACGTAAGGATCGTCGAAGAGGCCCATCTGAAATTTCCAATACAGCATCGGGGCGACAAGGGCGTCGAGTTGCTTCTCTTTTATTACCCCTTTACGGACAAGCTCGGTGAGGTGCAGATAACAATCGGGTTCCGGCAGTTCGATGTTCACGCCGGCTTCAACCGCCAGCCGGCAGGCCTCCTTTTTGTCGGCCGCAACAAAATGTCCGTGGGTGTCGGGGCGGTATCCCAGTTCCCAGATAGCGTAGTAATCCGAGACCACGAAGCCTTTGAAGCCCCATTCTTTCCGGAGCACATCGCGCAGGAGCCACTTGTTGGCATGACACGGCACGCCATCAATCTCGTTGTAAGCCGCCATGACGCTGATTGCGCCGGCCTGTCGAAGGACGTCGCGGAACGGATGCAAAAAAGTCTCTCGCAGCAGCCGCTCCGAAACATTCGCCGGGGCGCAATTCATTCCCGACTCCGGCTGGCCGTGCCCCGCAAAATGCTTGAGCGTGGCGATCAGGCGCTTTTTGTTCCGAAAAGTGCTGTCACCCTGGAATCCTTGCACCGCCGCAATTCCGAGCCGCGCATTCAGGTAAGGGTCCTCGCCGTAGGTCTCCTCGACCCGCCCCCAGCGCGGATCGCGCGCGACGTCCACCACTGGTGTGAGCGCCTGGTGGGTTCCGCGCACCCGCGCTTCATATGCGGTCATGGTGAACAGTTGCTCGACCAGGTCAGGATCAAAGGTGGCGCCTAGCCCGATGGGTTGGGGAAAGCTCGTGGCATCTCGGGCGGCATGCCCATGCAGGCATTCCTCATGGAAAAAAACCGGGATGCCCAGCCGGCTGTTTTCCAGGAAGAATTTCTGAATCGCGTTGGTAAGCTCCGCCATCCCGCGCGCGGTCTGTCCTTTCCAGGGTTCGCCTGGAGGACTCCCGGCGTCGCTCGGCCGCCCGACCTGGCCCAGGCCGTGCCCTTTTCGAAATGCCGCTTTGGCTTTCACCGGATCAAACCGGCCCTGTTCATCCAGCAACGTCTGCTGCTTCTGTTGCCATACGCAAACCATCTGGGCGGCCTTTTCTTCCAGGGACATTCTGGCGAGAAGATCTTCGAGGCGGCGGGCTGCGGGCAAATTCGGGTCCTTGTAGGGCGGCGTAGCCCGATGCGGCGGGGCGGGCTTGGAGGAGGTTTTCTTGATCATAAACAGTGTACTGAGATGCATCCTGCCAGGGCAGAGGACGGCCCGTTCCCCGTTTTAAAGGCTGGAATCGACCTCCGCGTGGACAAATGGTCCTCGCGGTTGTTGCAATGTGCGCTCGTTCGATTTGCGACCTGCACGGGCCAGAGTGGAAGCTGCAACGGGGAAGGAGGAAAGGGATCGATCGATGCCCTAGGTTGTCCTCAACTTCAGAACCGTAATGGAATAGGGCGGGAAACTACGGGAGAAACTCGAGCTGATCTCAGTTAAGGTTTCCGTATGCGGGACGATATTTTCCGGTTCGTTGATTGAATTAGTGTCTTCGAGGCTTTTACCGGCCAGAACAACCGCTTCACCCTTTGCTTTAAGTTTTGGCGCGCCATTTATCTCGATTCGAACCTCCCGTGCTGAGCCGGCGGTGTTGACGACCTTAACGAAAATGACGCCGGTCTTCGCCTCTCGGGTGGCCACGAAGAAAAGTTCCTTCAATTGTTCCGGAGCCCCCGGGGCATTCCCTCGCCGCGCCGGTCGTTGCCACGCGCGAGTCGGCACGTTGAGGGATTGGATTCCCAGGATTTCGTCGCCGTGCATCGTGCTAAACATCTTTTGGGCATAGTAAGAGGGTGAACCGTAGCTGGTGAGGGCATCGTAGCCGATCAGGTCCGAGCTCCATTGCATCGAGCGACCCTGCCCGTTGAGTTGGCTGACATTCACAAACAACGGCGCGTAGCAGGACATCACAACGGTGTCCGAATTACGTTCCATGCAGCTCATCCAAGCCCCGTCCCCGAGTGCCCCTGCCATGCTGGGCGTGGGCGAACCGACGCGCGTAGCCCATTCGCCACAGAAGATCTTCGAACGATCCGCCCGCGAGTAGGAGTCATACTTGAAAGACTGCGCCATCATTTCCTCCAGGTTGCGGTAGTAATGCTCATCCACCACGTCGGGCGTCCTGCTTCGGACCCACAGTGATTGAGGTTGCTCGTAACCGCACGAGGAAATGAGCTTCAGCTGAGGATACTTCTTTTTAATCGCGTCGAAGAATTGGCCGAACCGCCCGTCGTAAGTGCTGCTTCGTTCCGGGCCGCTGCGATCAAACCAATCTTCATTCCCAATCTCGACATAACTGACTTTGAACGGCCTGGGATGCCCGTCCTGTGCGCGTTGCGCGCCCCACTTGGTCGATTTGGCGTCACCGGTAAGATATTCGATTTCTTCGACCGCTTCCTGAACATACGGATCGAGCTGCGGACCCGCGGAGACTACCCCGCCCTGGCCGAGGCAGTAGCCGGCGAACACCGCAAGCAACGGTTCCATGTTCAAGTCCTCGCACCACTCCGCAAATTCCAGAAGCCCAAAACCGTCCGTGGACCAATAACCCCAAGGACTGGGATGACCAGGGCGCCGTTCGACCGGGCCGACGGTTTCCTTCCAGTTAAAACGCTGGTTGAACCCGTTGCCCTCGAGGTAATTCCCACCGGGAAACCGCAGGAACTTTGGCTTCATGCCGGCCAGCAATTCCATGATATCGAATCGATTCCCGTTCGCGCGGTTCTTGTAAGTGGGCCCAAACAGCGAGACGTTTTGCAGCCACAATTTCCCGGGCGCCCGGGTGGTGAGCTTGAACACATTGTCTTTTGAGGCCGCGACATCTTTCGTCTTCAGCTTCACCGAGAATTTCTTCCATTCGGTTGTCAGCCCGGAAAGTTCGCCGGTGGCAAAAGAGTTTTTGCCGTCAGCGCTTTCGATGCTGGCGGTCACAGCGCCGGCAAAACCGGGTTGCGCCTTTGCAAACAAAGACAAGTTGTAGGTCGTTCGGGGTTTGATCGGAATGCCCCAGTAGCCACCATTGGCGACCCCAGCGGGAGAAGCGGGGCTGGCGGACGACGCGTCGAGGCTGAGGCTCACATTAAGGAATTCATTCAATGGGGCGTTCGTATCCAGAACGATCGAAGCCCCGCCAACGCTGGTCCAGTACTTGGGCGCGGTGCCAGGCCGGAAAGTGACTGGCAGGTATTCCCCAGGTTTGTAGGTTTCAGCAGTAACCCGGGGAACAACGGCGTCCGCTTTGAACGAGCGGTTCCTGAGGAGTTCCCCATAAAGACCGCCTTCATACGCGAAGTTTATTTCTTCAGTCATCAATCCGTATAGCATCGGACTGACCTCGCCGACGGCTTTGCCGGCGTCGATTTTCAAAACGGCAGGCCCCTGGGGCACCGCTGGAGCAGGCGCGGGTTCGGGCCCAGACGAAGCGGTCGTCGGCATGGCAGCGGGGGCGACCGCGCTCGTGTCGCCGCCGGACTGCGGGACGATCTCAATGGCGCAGATTTGGGGATTCTCCACATTGGGGGTGAAGGTGACCCTGACTTTGCCATCTGTGACCTCAACGGGCACCGCCTCAATATACGCTTTCAAGGGTCCTCCCGCCTTGGCCCAAACATCGAAGTCCTTGAACTCGCGGCCTTGAACCTTGAACGAGAACACGCGTTGGCCGGGACCCGTGATGCCATCGTAGGTTTCGGCGAAATGCAGCTTCACGACGTATTTACCGTTGGGCACCGGCCAGGAAAACGAATCCATGCTGTAGTGTTCGGCTCGGTAAAGATCCGGACTTTTTGTATTGGCAATTTGGATATCGGGCCGTTCGATGGTCTGGCCGCCTTCGAACCCCTGGTCCGGCAGCCACACATTACCCTCAGCATCCTTCACCGGCTCCGATTTGCCAGCTTTGATCCGGACTGTTCGCGACGCTGCCGTTCCTGTGTTGGCCGTGGCTTGTTCGCGCCGGGCGACGATCTCCGTTTTGGCAAAGTCGCCAACCGCGCGTGTGAATTTGATTTCATTCCCGTCAGCTGAAACTTTCCCGTCATAGGCAATCCGAATTTCCCGATCCTGGATGCTCAGCATCTCGGCGAACGAAACCGTGTCGCCGTCGACCTTGCCTTCCTTCAGTTCAGCTTCGCGCTTGCGTTCGCCGGCTTCCGAGTTGGCTTTGCCCATCAATTTCGACCCGTCCTGCTTGAAAGTGAACGTGTAAACCTGGTGCCCGATTTGCGAATCGAACTCGGACTTCCAAATCCCGCTGATGTCGGTGCCGGTGGTTTTGCCTGCAGGCGCGGACGCGGTGTCGGAACCACTTTGCGGGATGATTTCAATGGCGCAGATTTGCGGGTTTTCGACCTTGGGAGTGAAGGTCACCTTTACCTTGCCGTCGGTGACTTCAACCGGAACGGTTTCGATGTAGGCTTTCATCGACCCGCCTGCTTTGGCCCAAACATCGAAGTCCTTGAACTCGTGGCCCTGGACGTTGAAAGAGAACACGCGCTCACCCGCGCTGGTGATCCCTTCGAAGGTTTCAGCGAAGTGCAGTTTTACCAGGTATTTCCCGTTCGGCACGGCCCATGAGAAGGAATCCATGCTGTAGTGTTCTGCCCGGTAAAGATCCGGACTTTTTGTATTGGCGATCTGGATATCCGGCCGTTCTATAGTCTGGCCCCCCTCGAATCCCTGGTCTGCCAGCCAGACATTCCCGTCAGCGTCTTTGACCGGTTCGGATTTCCCGGCTTTGACCCGAATCACCCCGGCCGCGCCGGTCTGAGCCGCTGGAGCCGGTGCCGCGGAAGATTGCGACGCCAAAGTGCTATCCCCAGGGGCCGCCTGGAGGGCTGCCATCTGCACCGGATGATCCTGGAAGAGCAGGGGTGCAAACTGGTGGAGGCTGCGCCGCCAGGATTGCCATTCGTGAGCCGTATTTGGAGACACGTAGAAATAGCTGTTAACGCCCGCCTCTTTGAGCGCTTGGGTATTTGCCCTGGGATCCCCGCCGAAGCCCGTGCGGTTGTTGCCCAGTTCTCGACTGCCATAGCTAACAAAGACCACTTTTACCTTCTGCTTGAAGTCGGCCATATCAGTGATGTTCGTCACGGCGATACTGCCACCGCTGAAAATGCCGATGTGGGAAAACTTGTCGAGGTGCGCCATGGTGATTTGCCTGGTTTGCATTCCACCCATGGAGAGACCGGCCATGGCACGGTTCGGCTGATTCGCGAGCGTGCGGAAACCGGCGTCGATGAACGGGATCAACTCGTCGATGAGCACGTGCTCAAATGCGCTGAAGTTGAAGCGAAAACCGCCGCGCCCTGGGCCCCCGCCGCCGGCGCGTCCGGGCGCCGATCCAGGACCGGAGCTTTCACTGCCTGGGATATAACTATTGGCCATCACTATGATGAATGGCTTGGCCTTTCCTTCCGCGATCAGGTTGTCCATGATCAAACCCGCGTGTCCCTGGTTGCCCCAGCCGGTTTCGTCTTCCCCGCCGCCGTGCTGCAAGTACAGCACCGGGTATCTTTTTGAGGGATCCGTTTCATAGTCCGGCGGGGTGTAAACGAAGCACCGCAGGTTGGCATTTGCGCTTTTGGAATAGAACTGGACCTGGCGCAGCTGCCCGTGAGGCACGTTCTTCACGGAGTAAAAATCCTGGTCGCCGGCGGGTACTTCCAAACCGCTACCCCATCGGCTGGCGCCGTAGAAATAGAGGCTGCCGGGGTCGGGCACCGCCGCGCCATCAATCACGATCTGGTAATAATGGAACCCTTCATCCTGGGGTCCCGATTCGCCAACCCAAACGCCCGCATCATCTTTGGCCAATGGGTATTTCACAGCGCCGATGTCCAGCATCACGCTGTGGGCTTGTGCCGCCAGGACGTGCGCGCGAACGCGCCTTTCCGAATTGACCTGCGGGTAAAGTTTGCCCGGTTGGTTCAGAACCGATGGCTTGAAGTCCTCGACTGGAGGCGGATTGGTTTGGGCCAACGCAAGTTGGCACAGGCCAATCAGGGTAAGAGCAAACAGAGGTGTTCTCATTTTCATAGTGAGCTGGGTTTTTCGCTGATTCTAATGATGAACTCGTTAACTCCGGACCTGGACGGGAGTTACCCCGTCATTGTGTCTGATGAAGGCACGGGTTGGGATGGGCCGACATTCGACGGCCTTTAACCGTACTTCCGTCAAAACACGGATTTTGGACATTGCACCGCGCTTTTCTTGTAGATGCGCGCGTTTCAAGGCGACAACGGATTCTCAAGGAAACTTCGTTCCTGGTACTCAAAAAAGTCGAAATCGGCGGGCGCCAGGGTCCCAGCCATATCCTGGCAGGCCATTCCAACAAAGGCGCCGGTAAAATTAGGGAGCCCCGGTGCAGAGGCTTCATCCGACAGAATACTGGCGTCAAACTGTTGCGGCAGCCAATTCCATTGGGGGCCGAGTTCTTCAATGCGGTAGCCGAAGTAGAGTCGCTCGTAATCCGCTTCGACCCGCAGTTGCACGGGTTTCCGGGCCGAGATGGGAATTGGAGGCGTGAAAGCGTCCGCCTGCGGAGAATCGGGCAGACAGGACATCACGCGCAGGTGTTTGCCCACCGTTTCATCATGCGAAATGTAGAGGTAATGGAACTTTGCGCCGCTATAATAGCAGACAAGGCCGGCCATCTGCTGAAAATGTTCCGGTTCAAACTCGACGATGGTGCGGGCGCTGAAACAGTGCGATTGCTGACGCCGGGCAACCAGCGATTGCCTGAAAAGGCTCCCAATCGACTCGCGACCGTACAGGCGGAGAAAACCGGGACGCGCAGTCAGGCTGAAGAGTTCCTCCGGCCACGGTGTGCGCAGCCATTGGAAATCAATCGGAAGGCGGGTCTCATCAAAGTCATATCGGAACGCCTCATGATTTGGATGCAGCAATTGGGGAGGAGTCGGGCTATCTCCGCCGGGCACTTCACAGGTGCCCGTCAGGGGCGGACCCTGCTGGCCGCTGGAAAGCAACAGGGGAGCTGGTGTTTCAAGGGTCGGAATTCCTTTTGCATCCACGGTTCGCAGCCAATTGTCCTTGCCCCAGGCCATTTTCTGAATGGCGGTTTCACGACCCAAAATACAGCGCCCCCGATTGTGCAGGGGTCGACCGCAGAGGTAAACCATGTAGGTCTCCTCGTTTTGAGTTTCGACCAAATCCGCGTGCCCTGCGCGTTGTAGTTCCGCATCCGGCCGGTGACGTGCGCTTAGAATGTAAACGTCCGGGTGCAACTCGTATGGCCCCGTCAGCGTGCGCGAACGTGCCATGGTCACGGCATGCCCCCAGCCGGTGCCACCTTCGGCTGTCAGCAGGTAATACCAGCCATTGCGCTTATAGAGATGGGGCGCCTCAGTGAAGCCCAAAGGTGTGCCGGTAAAGATAATCCTCCTTTCACCGACCAATTTGCGCTCCTTCACCGAGTATTCCTGAAGCGCAATTCCGGCAAAGCGGTTATGTCCGGGTCGATGATCCCAAAGCATGTTCACCAGGTATTTGCGGCCATCTTCGTCGTGGAACAGCGACGGGTCGAACCCGCTGCTGTTCAGCGGAACCGGGTCGGACCAATCACCTTCAATTGTTTTGCTGATAACCAGGAAATTGTGGAAATCGCGCAATGACGCGCCGCCGGCTCCGCCAACCGTAGTGCGGCCATACCGCTTCACGTCCGTGTAAACCAGCCAAAAGAGATCGTCTGCATAAGTCAGGCAGGGCGCCCAGACACCGCAGGAATCAGGGTTCCCCAACATGTTAAGCTGCTCTGGCCGAACGAGCGGGCGCGCCAGCAACTGCCAGTGCTCAAGATTCCGTGAATGGTGAATCTGAACTCCCGGGAACCATTCGAAGGTCGAGGTCGCAATGTAAAAGTCGTCCCCGACGCGCACGATTGAAGGATCGGGATTGAAGCCCCTAAGGATGGGATTCTTTATGGTTCCGGTGGTCGTCATGGACTCAGTTGCTATGGTCGGTATTTGGATCGCACACCACGGTCCACAAGACCGCCGCCCCAAGCAAGTCCAGCACGGCGAGACCGATAAAAAATGGCGTGTAGCCGGTAACGGCGACCAGTCCGCCGATCACCGCATTGAAGACAAAAACCCCGGCATTGCCACACGTGCCGGCCATACCGGCCACGGTCGCAACTTCGTTTCGCTTGAATAAATCCGAGGACATGGTGATGACCGTGACCGACAAGGTCTGGTGGGCAAAACCGCCAAGGCAGAGCAGCGCCAGGGCCGCGTAGGGGTTCTGGATGAACCCGACGGCCGCCATCCCGGTCATGAGAAACGCGCCGAGAGTGAACGCGCCGCGCCGGGCGTTGATGAGAGAAGCCCCGCGTTTCTGAAGAAAGGCAACTACCACACCGCCAAACATGCAGCCGAGGTCGGCGGCCAGGAAGGGCAGCCATGCGGTCAGCGCAATTTCCTTCAGGTTGAAATGCCGGACCTGGCTCAAATACAACGGGAGCCAGAACGTGAGTGTGCCCCAGGTTGGATCGGCAAGGAACCGTGGAAGAGCGATGCCCCAGAAATTACGTCTCCGCAGGATGCTCCGAATGGCCGGCCGCGTGCCGTCTCCCTGCAGATGCTTTTCCTGGCCGGAGATGATGTAGTTGCGTTCTTGTGCTGATAATTTGGGATGTTGCTCAGGGGAATGATAGAACCAAAGCCATAGTAAAGCCCAGACCAGGCCCATGGCGCCGGTCAGAACAAAGGCCATCTGCCAGTTGAAAAAATAAATGGCAAAACCAACAAGCGGCGGTGCGAGCATGGAACCGACCGAAGCGCCGATATTGAACAGGCCGCCCGCGAAGCCGCGTTCTTTCGCGGGAAACCATTCGGCTGTCGCCTTCATCCCCGCGGGATTGGCGGAGCCCTCCGCCAGTCCAAGCAAACCGCGCAGACCGGCCAGCACCTGCCATTGGTGCGCCAGGCCGTGTGCCATGCATATGAACGACCAGGCGACGGCGAAAATGGCAAATGCGACCTTTAAACCAATAGCGTCCATTAAGTACCCACAAAAGGGTTGCAGCATAATTGCGCCCTGGAAGGTATTGAGGATCCAGGAGTACTGTTGTTCAGTCACGTGCAAGTCCTTGAGTAGCGTTGGGGCCGCGACCGCAAGGGTGCTTCGAGTCAGGTAATTTATGATCGACCCGAGCATCAGGAGGCTGATCATCCACCAGCGCAAGCCACGGATCGGCGCCACGCTCGTCCTGGACACCTCTTCGCTCCCGTCGAGTCGGTCCGAGTCCGTTGGATGAGGTCGTGTTTTGATAATCCGAAAATGATCCGGTAATGATTGGTGAGTCCTACCGGGATCCCTCCGGTTTGTAACCCGAAATGGAAAGCATCTTCAAGGCATAGCGGGTGCCCAGTTCCCGGTATCCCGCTGGAGTAAAGTGGAGATGGTCGGGCCGGGCCGCGCAGCCGTCTGAATTGACAAAATGCGCCGTGGGGATGCTCTCGGGCAACCGGGCGATAATCTTGTTCATGCTCGCGCAGGCTCCCTTTTGATCCTCTGGCACCAGGCCGCCTGCCAGCAGGGGCACGTCTTCCGCCTTGAGGCTCAGATCCTGGAGCAAGCTGTCGTAAATGCCTTTTACTTTGTCGGGCCATTGTTTGTCATTGGTGTTGGATTCCCCCTGGTGCAGCAGAATGCCTTTGATGATCCCATCGTGCTGCGCCAGCCTGGCCATCCTGACCAGGTGCTCATAAGGATTGCCGCCGTATGCAGCGATGATATTGGTCATCCGGCGGGGTGCTGTCGCCGCATAACTCTGGAAGGTATCCTTCTGAAACAGCTCGATCTTGCAGCCCGCAACCGAGACGTTCACCACGCCCACCTTGATCCGGGGCGGCAGGTTGGAAACCAGTGTGCGGCCGAAATAATCCGCCGGACAGAGCCCTGTCGAAGGCCGGCACAATGGCGGGACGGCAGTATACCAATGCTCTTTGGTGCGCTGTTGTTTTGGAAAATCAACCGCCGCAAAAACCTGGAATCGATCGTCCACGCCGGTTTTGTCCTGTTCTTCTATCCCGGGAAAACCCTCCATGTTGGATTGGCCAAAGCAAAGGAAGATCCAGAAGTTGGTGTCCTGGCAGAAGCCTCTGGCAGGACACAAAAGCACGACGAGCAGGAACGGCAACCGAAATGTTTTTTTCATGAGCAGAGGTCCGATGAGTTGAAGGGGAAAAAATAACCGGCCTGGTTCATTTGGCCCATGCTTCACCTTCCGGCGTGCGGCGCCATGCAAAATACGCGTCGAGCACTTCGAGCCCGGCGGCGCTTGGAACGGGGCCCGGATATGGTTTTTTGTTGAAATGCATGACGCGACGGTCGGCCTCGGTGAACTGTGGCCAGCTCGGGACGCCCGGGCCGTTGGGATCGCCCCCTTTGGCGAAATTGGCCCAGTAAGTCGCCAGAGCCTCTGATATTTCTCGGTCGCTCGAAGTTATGCCGGGATTGTTTGTGTCCAGGGTTTGAAACACATAAGGCACGTCGACGCCGTGTGGAGTGCCGTGGTCGGCTTGCGGTGAATCCGGTGCGCGGTCCGGATGTTGATCGAAGTAATAGTAGAAGACCTTCGATTTGCCAGTGCGCGCCTGCAGCCGCGCCCAAATCCAGGTTTGCCAGCCAAAGGCGGCGTCACGCATCAAGTCACGCGCGGTTTTGGGAATCGAATTTGAGCCAACGGGATAAGCGGCCAATAGTTTGTCGGCGAATGGACCGTAGCGTTTATTCACGTTGGCCCGGAATTCTTCAGGTGTTTTCTCGCGCGAAAAACTCAAGCCCTCGTCGGAGTTGTAACCCACCAGGATGGACACATCGTTGTATTTCCCGGCTTGATACAGCTTGAATTGATCGTCAGGGATGACCCAACCGTCAATGATCGGCCACGCGGCGCCGCTCCCGAATCCGGCGGGAAATTTGTCGGGCGGGAGTTTCCGCATTTCCTGGATTGAGGCGGCGCCGGCTTTCGTGGCGTAGGCAACGCCCGCTTGTTCTGCTTCCGCGAGGCGGCGCATGTTTTCGCCAGGATAGGTGGTGGCGCGAGGCGGACCAAACGAACCGCCGCTCTGCGAGATGGCTCCCCGGAACAGGCCTTTGGCAAGGGGCGATGCGCATAGCATGCTCACCGCGATGCCCCCGGCTGACTCGCCAAAAATCGTCACCTGGTTGGGATCTCCGCCAAAAGCAGCGATGTTCTTCTGCACCCACTGCAGCCCTGCCACCATGTCCAGCAGGCCATAGTTGCCGGACACTTTGTGCAACGACTCGGCGCTTAGCTCAGGGTGAGAGAGGAACCCCAAAGGCCCGACCCGGTAGTTGATGCTGACAAGGACCACACCTTTTCGCGCCAAATGTTCGCCGTTGTGAGTCGGAGTGGAGGTGGAACCGAACGAGAAGCCGCCCCCATAGATCCACACAAGGACCGGGAGGGGATGGTCACCGGGCTTGGCGGGTGTCCACACATTGAGATAAAGGCAGTCTTCGCCGACGTTGCCTTTGCCGTCGCCCTGGTAAGGATCCGGCGCGAACTTCACGGCCTCGCGCACGCCGTCCCATTTTGGAGCAGGCTCCGGCGCGCGCCAACGGAGTTCGCCAACGGGTGGCGCGGCGAAAGGGATGCCGCGATAGATTCTCAAGCCGTCCTCAGCTATGCCCTGGAGAAGCCCTTGCTCGACGCGAACGGGCGGCGGTTGTTCAGCAAGGCCGGGCCTGGCAGCAATCAGTGCGAGCAACAGCAATGAAAACCGATTTAGTTTTTGCATCGTAACAATCCATCAGGGTGCGAGCTCGCGTCATTTCGCGGCTTGCCCGACGCTTACGGTAAATCTCTTCAGAGGTTTCTCTTCTGCGTCGAGAAAACGGGCGCAGAAGTCCGTGGCACCGCCTCCATTGATGACCGCGCAGCGCACGATATTTTGCCCCTTTCTCAGCGTGAGACGCCGGGAAACGCCATCATCAATGACGGTTTGGCGATCCCCATAAATCCCCACGACTTCCTGGCCGTTCACCCACCAAACGGATGCGGCGTTGGATCCGATCGCCAGGCGCACCCCGCGGATCTCCTCAGGGCAATTGACTACCGTCACGGCCCAAAAGAGCACAAACGAGCTGGGCTTTCCAAGGGAATGCGCGAAGTGATAGAGGTTGACGTTGTACCCCTTTGTGTCCACCGCGTGCCAGACGAGATTCGTGCCGCCAACCGTGACTGAGTCGCCATCCCGTGGAATGACACTGAATTGGTTGGGAAAATACTCGGTCTTCACGGCCGCCTGAACCGCGCTGTCGGTTAATCCGTTGCACCCAATTGGCTCCAGAATAATCCAGCGCCGGATGAACCCGGCTGCGTCAGGTGTTGTTTCCGGGGAATCTGGCCGCGCAAGGGATGTCGCAGGGTAGGGGGAAGCGGATTCTGCGGCTTGAGCGTGCGAGACGAACAGGCACATGCATACCAGCAAAGGGAATGGTTTCATCCAGCGCTCCTTTTCGTGTTTAGCAAACCGGAACCAGGCCTTGGCTTCGTCGTGTAGGGTTGGAGTTTTAGGCACGGCCCCGTGTTTCGCGTTCAGGGTGTTTTGAAAATCCAGCGTTGCTCGTCACTATTCGGATCAAACCTCGCGAGGGTAACCGAACTGCTGCCAATGGCCGAAAGGGCGAGCGGTTCGGCCGTTTTGAGAGCAGCTTTAGGCATGACGCGCCAGGTGGCGTCGGTGAGTTGGTCCACGCGCCAGAGTTGTTCGGGGCCGCCGGTAAATGAGGACAAGGCGACCAGTTCGCCCTCCTCATCTGCAGCCAGGGTGCGATCGGTGCCCTCGATTGTGATCCTAAAATACGGTGAACCAGGGTAACCACCGGCGTTGGTAACGGCCGAAAAGGTCCATTTCTGTTGTGACTGGCACAGGTAATTAGCGAGGCGGACAGGCACGTTGCCGGCCGGCCAGTTTGTCGAAACCTGCGACACATCCTGCGGCGGAATGGTGCCGCCCTGGCCCGTAAATGGGTTCGGCCTTTGTCCGCCGGCGCCTCCCCCAGGTCCGCCCGGGCCACCGCCGAAATTCCTTCTGGCACGGCGGCCGCCGACGGGCATTCCCTCGACCGCGAGTTCGAGCGCTGTGCCGGTGCGCACGGACTCGATTTCGTAAGTGCCTTCCCGCAGATTCTCACCAGCAACGGGCCACCCGTCTTTCCACAGTAACGGGCGAATATCGAGAACACTCGCGCCGCCACGGTCGAGGTCCGCTTCAAAGTGACACGAGAATTTTTGGACCCCGTCTCCAAGATCAAGCAGGCCGAAATGACCCGGGCCTATGAAGCGCCCGCCTGAACCCAGGAACAACTTGCCGCCGCCTTGTATCATATCAACTCCGGTATGATCGAGGTACGGACCCAAAACACTCCGGGCCCGGCCAACCCGAATGTTGTAGCCGGAATCGGAACCGCGACAGCAACTGCCGTGGGTCGCCAGCAGATAATACCAGCCGTCGTGATAGATCAGGTCGGATGCCTCGCAGTTGATGGCAACATTGACCGGTTCGCTACCCGGTTCGCGCAAGCCGGTTTTCGCGTCAAGCTGAACGAGTCGAATGAAACCAAAGTACGACCCATAAACCATCCACAATTTGCCCGTAACCGGGTCCAGGCAAAGTCCGGGATCAATTGCGTTGCAGTCCTCGATCCCGTCTGAGGACGCGACAACGCCGCTTTCTTCCCATTTGTAGTCGGGCGAGTTCGGGTCGAGTGTGCGATTCCAGATAAGGTTGATCGCAGCTTTGGGTTGTGCGCCGAGGTTGGCTGCAACATACAGACAGTATCGATCGCCCAGTTGAATGATGTCGGGCGCCATGCCTCGCCGAGCGGGCGCGACTCCCCGCCGCCAGGTCCAGCCATCGTCGGAGACCAGGCACGATCCCCCGGTTCCATAGGTATAGTACTTGCCATCACAGCGGATGAGAGTCGACGGATCGTGGATCTGGACTTGGCCGTCCAATGCCACTGCCCGCATGGCGGACAAGACAATCGTTGCAGCTAAAATCAGTTTCATTTGAGCCTGAGTAGGGCGACGAGGTCGGGCTATTTAGCTGCATTCGCTTTTTGGGCTTCAGCGATCACAGCCTCAAAGGCGGGCTTGGGTTGGGCGTCCGCGTCGAACAGAAGCGGTTTCCCGCTGGCGCGCCAGGAGTTGGCGTCATTCGGGCCCCAGAACGTGACTAACTTAATGGCCTTATCGTGTTTGATAAAAGCGCGGAAAATCCCCGCATACGCGTCGGCCAGTTTGCGATCGGCATCGCTGACCAGACCTCCCTGGGTGGTCGCAGCATTGGCCGCGACGTCGGCCCCGGTGCCGCGCTGGCCGCTCTGGGCGCTGTTGATGTCCAGTTCCGTAATGTGAATCGGCAGGTCGAGCGTTTCTATTTCCGTCAGCGCCTGGTCCATCGTCTCAAAGTTTATCGAGACATTCAGATGAGCCTGCGAGCCGATCGCCATGACGGGGACGTTTTCTGCCTTCAAAGATTGGATCAGGGTAACCAGCTTGCGGCGTTTCGCCGGGTTCTCCAAGCCGTAATCGTTATACCGCAGAATCGCATCGGGGTCCGCTTCATGGGCATATTGGAACGCCTTGGCGATGAAATCCGGACCAATGATTTCCATCCAAAGCGACTTACGCAGGACGTTGGTGCCGCCATCGGCGATGGCCTCATTGACGACATCCCACACCTTGATTTTGCCTTTGTATCGCCCCACCACTGCGTGAATGTGATCGCGCATCCGTTGTAGCAATTCCTCCCGGGAGGCGCGGGGCCCTGTATAAGCGCCAAAGCCCGGTCGCCGGCGGGCGAGGTTGTTCGTTCCGGCGGCGTTCGTGTCCGTCATTGTTCCGGCGGCAATGTTGGCAACTTCAGCCGGCGGGGGATTGGTGCCGGCAAATACCCATTGGGGCGTTTGCGAATGCCAAACCAGCGTGTGGCCGACCACGTACATGTGGTTGCTCAGGCCAAAGTTCACAAAAGCGTCCGCGGGCCCAAAGTCATATCCATCGGCGCCCTCGCGTGGATGAATAAGCGCCCATTTCAGATCATTCTCGGGGCTGATCTGGTCGAACTGCTCCTTTACCTCGGCAATATCTTTGCTGACCTGTTCCGGGCTGCGACGAAATGCCGCAACCCCGGTGGTGATAGACCGGTTTATCGCGGTGCCGACATAGAAATGGTCTTTGAAGACATCCTTAAGCGCCGGCGCAGGGGCAGATTGGGCTGCGGCGCAGGTGCAGAGCAGGATTGCGACCAGCCATTGCGCGCGGTTGGACAAGACCGAAAGGTCCGGTTGAACACGCGGGAAGTACCGGGGCGCGGGCATCTGTGGGGTTTGTTTTTGGGTGCTGACTTGAGGTTTCATAACTGGCTGAGTTCGGTTAACTGTCCGAAGGGTTTATGCGATGTTCGATGCCATTTTGGGCACGTCGGTGTCCAGCGAGAACCTTAGTTCCGCCAAGCGCACCCGGATGTTTGCTTATTTGAAAAGGAGTTGAGCAAAGAGCCACAGATTGTTCTTCCAATGCGTGGGATCGTGAGCATTGCCATCGACACGCCACACGTGCGGCACCTGTTTTTCCTTGAGGTAGGCGTGGACGCCCTGGCTGATCCGGATCAAGCCGTCTTTGTTACCGCAGGAGAGCCACAGCAGTTTCAACTGGCGCGTAGCCGCCGCGGGGTCAGGCAGAAGTTCCTCGGGCGGTTTGGTGTTGGGTGCTGAGGAGAAACCGCCCACCCACGCGAAGGTGTCGAGGTGTGCCAGGCCGAAATTGAGAGATTGTCCTCCACCCATGGACAACCCGGCGAGGGCCCGGTGTTCGCGGTCAGCCTGGACGGAGTAGCGTGATTCGATTGAGGGGATCACATCATCCAGAAGATCCCGTTCAAACTTCGCAAACGCCGGCGCGGTGGCCATGGCGTTGGGTCCGGGCCGATCGTCTTTTTGCGCGCGGCCGTTGGGCATTACGACGATCATCGGCACGATTTTTCCGTCCGCCAATAAATTGTCCATCAGGATGTCCGGATGGGCAAAACGTTCCCACTCCGTCTCGTCTCCGCCGATACCGTGGAGCAGATAAAGGACTGGATACTTCTTGTCCTTCGAATAGCCCGGCGGCGTATACACATTCATCTTGCGGGTCGTGCCCACAGTTTTGGACTCGTATTCAATCATCTCGAGCTTTCCGTGGGGAATGCCCTCGCGGGGTTTGTCGATACCTGCCGGAGGATCGTCGGTCGCCTGCTGGTCGTCAGGCCCGAGGACAATCGGGCCCCCGAAACCTCCGGCGCGGCCTCTCCGGGCGGGTGTCGCCGGATTGGATGAGGCCACGTGAGTCGCTTTGAATTGCTCCTTGGCGAAATCTCCCACTTCGCGGGTAAATTCGATTCCGTCGGCGCCAACTTTGCCGGTGTATTTGATCCGGATTTCGTTGCCCTGAAAGGAGAGCATTTCCACGAAGGTCAATGAATCGTCTTTGAGCAAGCCGTCCTTTAACTCCGTTTCACGTTTTTGGCCGTTCACATCGGAAACAGCTTTTCCGGTCACCTTGTCGCCTTCGGTGTGGAACGAGAACACGTATTTTTGCAGACCGATTTGGGTATCGAATTCGGCGCGCCAATCCCCGTTGATGTCGGCCGCACGGCCCGGGGCCGCCAGCAAGGCCATTATTCCACAGAGCAACACGACTTGTATTCTTGTCATAGGTTTTTTTAAGGATTCTCCATGTTCCACTTTTAAAGTTCCGGCTTGCCTTTGAGGTACAGGTCACGGATTTCGGCGTCGGTTAAGGCGCGGCTGAACAGTTCGAATTCGTCGAGGGATCCGCTCAGGTTGCGGATAAGAGACGGCTCCGGATCCGGGCCGCTTCGGGCATTCCAGTTCCCCAATTCGGCGGAGCCAACCCGAAAGGGCGGGTCAAGCTTGAGCGTATGCCGGCCCACGGGTAAGCCGTTTACGTAATGAACCACCTCGTGTGCCCGCCCATCGATGACCACCGCCAAATGCTGCCATACTCCCAGGTTCTCGAGCGAAGGCACCGGTGGGCTGGCCACGATTTGAAATTTCCCAAACCTCGGGCCAAACAGCGTGAGCCCCAGCACACCATCCCGGCGAATCAACCAGTGCACTGTCCCGGCGTCGAATCCGTCGGACATGAACAATGAATTAAAGTCCCGGTCCAGTCCCTTGAGGCAGACCCAAACTGAAAGAGTGAGCGCCCGGAATTCGTTCGGCACAACCAGCCGCACACGATCATTCACGCTCTGAAATTCCAAGGCTGTTTTCTCGCGCCACCGGCCTTCTGCGCGCTGGCAACCCACAATCACCCCATCCTCCGCCAGCCCGGTTCTTGCCGCCTTGTTCGCAAGGGTCCAGTCCGAATCGTCCAGGTTGTCGAAATCAAAACGCAGTACCAGGGAAGGGTCCCGGTTCAGCTGCGCGCTCGAGAGCCGCCATTGGTCATACCGAAGAGCTTCCGAGGCCAGCGAAAGCTCCTGGAACTCGAACATTGATGAAAAAGCCTCCGGGCTGGCCGCCATTAATTGGGGCAGATCACTTCCTTGAATCAGCGCAGCCTGCCCTTCTGCAAGTGACTGTTCCCCTGTTTTACCGGGGAGCAGCTCCACTTTTCCTTTAAAAACGTGGACTTCAGTTTGGCTGTGGCTGGCGTTGACGCCAAAGGAGGTTCCCAGATCAACAACGCTGAGTTGGCCGGTTCTCAAGCGGAAACCACGCGCCGGCGCTGGCACCTCGGCCAAAACACGCCCGGAAACACAAACCGCTTCGTTTTCTGAAACCAGGCGCAATTCGACGGGACCCTCCATCGCCAGCCGGGCACCGCTGTAAAAGACGATCTGCGCCAGCCCGGACTGCAGCTGAAAAGTCCCCTTTTCCAGGGCGCTGCCCACCCGCGGCGGATGGGTTTTGGAACCCCAACGAGCATCCACTGTGCGAGTCAACATCGCCACCGGCGTATTTGTGGATGCGTTTCCGGGTTGCGACCACTTGAACAAGGCGATACCTCCGGCCACGAGCGCGAGGCAGGCGGCCGCAGCCAGAGTCTGCATGAGGCGGCCTTTGCCTTTCGCTCTCACCGGTGGCAACGCGATGACGTTCTCGCGGTCGGCAGCGCGCGACTCTGACACATTCTGGAAATCGCAAAAAAGGTCCGGATTCGATGCCAGCCGGCTGTGAAGCTCAACCTGGAATAAATAGCTATCGCGCGCAGCAGGGTTGCTCCGCAGCAATTCATTCAACGCCCGCATTTCCGTCTCCGTGGCCGTGCCGTGGCACACGGCAGCGATGACCTCATCAAACTCGGTTGACGGGCAGGAAAGTTTCATACCGTCTCCGTACTGGCTTGCCGCTCGACGCAAACCTGGAGGGCGTGACGAATTCGTTGCAGGATTTTGTAAGTGGCCGCTTCGGTTCTGCCGGACCGCCGCGCGAGCGTCTCGATGCTGGCGCGCTCGTAGTAATAACCCTCGACCAGGGAGCGTTGTCCTTCCGGAAGTTTTCCGATGCACCCATCCAGATGCTTCAGCCGTTGCTCGAATTCCGGCTGCAACTCCTGACGGCGCTGAGCCAGTTCTTCCGCCAACCCATGCTCCAGCAGCGCCTGCCACCGCTGGCGCCTCTCGATCCATTGGCGCGCTTTGTTCAACGCAAACCGGCAGGCCCACGGTGTAAATGGCTGGTTCGGGTCGTAAGCATCGAACTTCTCCCAAAGCGCAACTGCCGTCTGCTGGACAATATCCTCCGCGTCCGTGATGTTCGGGACCAGGGCGGCTACGTAACGGAAGATCTCCCGTTCACTGCGCAGGAATAACGAAAGAAACCGCTGCTGCGCGGCATTTGTGTCACCAGCCTGGCGGGTAGGGTCTGCCGACATTCGTAAATCTCTACCAATACTTCCGGAAAAGTGCGAGTTTTGGACATCGTCCCAACCCCATAGGCGGCAGGTTTCGTTGATGAGGCGACGAGTGTGCCACGGGTTCATTCACCAATCCAGTCTCAACCGGGATGGCGGCGCGGGCCAAGCACCGCCGAACCTCAAGTCGACTGATCTTCGCCGTTCCTCGGGTATAGCTACCGACAGATGCAGTTACCACGCGAGTTCTGCAATTGGTGAATTCCAATCAGCGCCGGCACAGCTCTGGAGAGAATTTCAAGCGGCACTCGGGGACTTCTCCTGATGGCGCGGGGGAAGATTTTAACGAGTTTTGAGCCAGTAAAACTGCGAAGCGCAAAATGAAAACCCTGATTGCCCTCGTTGCTCTGTTGGGCCTGGCCGCCAGACATGCTTCACAGGCCAGCGGCACGATTCCCGACAGCGCGGTGGCTGGTGCCCGAAAGTGTCGGGTCGCAGACCACGGTGAGAAGATCGACGCACTCCGAGACTGGAACGCTGACCCGGATCGGTGGGGCAACATTTGAAACCCAGTTCGCGTATCCGGAGAGTGAGCTGAAATCCCGTTTTCAGGACCTCCAATGCCGGCTGGCGTGGGGTGCTTTGGGTTGTTTCCGGGATCCGACCCCGAACTAGCCTCACACGTGTAGAAGGTGCCCCTTTTGAGCTTGGATCACCTGACCAGGAATGATAGTTTTGGGCGACGTGAGGCTGACAATGAACAACTTACAACCAAAAAAGGATGACATATCACGAAGCCCACTAAACGAACTGGCATTGGATGGGATTGTACGCTTGTTGCTTCAAGGTAGGGAGTTGCGCGTGGAAGCGCAAACTGGGTCTCGGGGGATAGTTATAGACCGCCAGTTGAATCACAGTTAGGCCGTGAAACTCAAGATCTCATGTGCAGCACCGGCAGAGCGGCTGGCGCGGTGGGAGAGAATTAAGCAGGTGGCTTTTTGCGTTTCGTGTTATTGCGGGGCGTGCTTGGTTGGGGACTCCCCATGAGTGCCCTGGGTGTCGTTTTTGAGCATGTGTCACGCAAAGAGGATGCGCTCCCCTGGTATTTCATTCTCGGACTCTGCCAGATGGGCGGGTTTTTCTGGGGACTCGCGTTGTGGTACGTGACAATGCGTATTTACTCACGAGCACTTAAGGCAGCATGATTGAATACGAGGATATGCCTAACGAACCGCTCATGACGAAACGCCGCTGGCCAATTCCGCTCGCCACGAACCGGGAATATGGGAGCGAGAATCACGCTCGGACGGCAATCCCGGCGGCGGTCGGATACCTCAAACGTTGGGCCATATCTTATGGGTCTTGATGGTGTCGAACTAGTCCTTGGTTGGGAGGAAGCTTTCGGGATCTCAATCTCGGATGGCGAAGCAGAGAAAATGTTTACTACGCGTCAGGCTGCGGAGTGCATCTTCAGGAAGGTGCAATCGCCACTACCAGAGGATCGTGGCTGTCTCTCTATGAGAGCTTTCTTCCGGCTTCGAAGGGCATTTCAGCTGGAGGGGATTACGCGGGGAGCGATTCAGCCCGAAGCGAAAGTGACGGCTCTATTACCCGGTCGGTCGCGGCGAGATATTTTGAGTACCGTATGCGAGCGGGCGGGCTTACGACCCCTAAAGCGGCTGCCTCTCGGTCTCCAGTTCACTTTTGGACGGGTCAAGGACCTGGTGCTCGACGCGGTTGTTGGTCAGCACGACGCCCTGCGGCTCCCAGGACATGGATGGTCTTTGCTCCAGGTGCGCGAAGTGACGCGTGCGATTATGTATGCGCAGCTAGCTTTACGTAAGTTTTCCGATGATGCCGAGTTCGTTAAAGACCTTAAGATTGATTAAGCGGCCCAACCCGGCTCAGGCACTGGGCGGCGGGACCTCGCCCCAGTTTGTTTTTGCGCGTCTTTGGCCCGCCGCCAGCGATGTGTGACATTAGGCCGGCCGACGCGCAAGACCTGCCTTGACGGTGGGTGCCGGGCTGACAACCTCAGCCGGAATGAAAGTCCGTGAGGTCATGAAATTGATCCAGCGTGACGGCTGGTATCTGGATCGGACTCGGGGCAGCCATCGGCAGTACAAACACCTTCAGAAGCGAGACTCGTCACCGTCCCGGGAAAGCCGAACGACGACCTTGCCCCAGGAACGCTAAATAGTATCTTGAAACAAGCAGGACTCAAATGAGCCGTTATCTGATTATTATCGAGAGTACCGGGACGGGCTTTTCAGCGTATTCACCTGATCTGCCTGGTTGCGTGGCAACAGGGCGGACCCGGCCGGAGGTGGAGCAGGAGATGCATGATGCGATCGAGTTCCACATTGAGGGGCTGCGGTTGGCGGGCGAACCGGTTCCAGCGCCGCGTTCCGATGCTGCATATTGCGAAGTGGCGGCCTAACAATTTCGTGCTGGCGGCTGCGGTTTTCGCCTTTCTGTTGGCCTGAGCCGGGCGCTCGCAGCGCCTGACGACATGCGTTGCGCGGTTTCAGCTGGTTTCAGCAGCTTGCAGCATGTAACGGAAAAGGGTGATTTTCATCTATGACTGACAAGCAAGCCGTGCTTGACGCTCTGCATAGGCTTCCGGAGAATGCCTCACTTGAGGAGATTGCCGAGGAACTGCGCATCATGGCAGCGGTTCGGCGCGGCCGGGCTGATGTCGCCGTTGGCCGCACGAAAACGCACCAGGAAGTTGAAGACTTGCTGAATTCCTGGGCGACGGCATGGACTTCAAAGTAATCTGATGCGACGAGGCGATCACGGATCCGTGTGGCATCTCCTCCTACATCGCGCGGAATAATCCGGAAGCGGCCTTGCGAATGGGCAATGGCATACTGGATCATGTTCGGATTTTGGCGCAGTTTCCATTCATTGGCCCAGATATCAAAAGGAGCACGGGGGCCGTTTCGCGAAATTGTCTTCCGCTCTTACCGCATCTTCTATGACGTCTCGGAGGAGTCGGGCCGAGTGGACATCTTGCATGTTTGGCACGCGGCGCGCGGCGAACCGGAGCTGTGAAATGCAGCCGCCCAGTTAACAAATCAGTTTGGCCGAGGCCGTGCCGTAACTGAAGTGGGGCTTTTCGGGGTTTTCAAAGTCCTTGAGTGCTTTGAACCCTGCTGGAAGTCATTCGTTCCGCCCGTATCGAAACAGTTCTGCAGAATCCAGCCGGTATCGCCGAACTCCCTTATAAGGTCGCGAGTTGCCTTTTGCGATTGCGGCTTATCCGGCCGGGCAAACCAAAGCCGATGCCGGCTCAGCCGCAGCATGGCATGGTCGGAAGGACTGTCGCCCGCGCAAAAGTAAGGGTTGGTGCCGATGGCATCCAGGATGCAGGCTACTTTGCCCGAGTAGACCGGCGCCGGGAACTGCAAATGACGCGTGATGCGAAGCGCTCCTGCCCAATCTCCACTGAGGCCGGCGTATGCGCGGTTTTGACGTACGAGGACCGAATCCTTGAGGAGGTCGCCGTTCCGATCTGAAAGCAGAGTTGCAACCCCGATAACCTGGTCGGGTTTAATCCCGGAGTGCGCCCCATGTTTGTTCAGCAAAGGATTAAGCCCCTGCGCGACCATCCAACGCACGCTCCATACGTTGCTGGCGGAAACGACCCACACTTGGTAATCGAAGTTCAGCAAGCGAGCGATCAACTCGACGACTTGCTCAAAGAAACGAGGCGCAGGATAGATGCGCGTGCCCGCCCGTATTTGCTCGCCGCTTAATCCCAACTCAAACGCTGTTTGGGTTGCCGCAGTGATTTCGTGGAGGCTCAGGTCCTCGAGCGCCTGGGTTGCCCACACATAGCCGTTCGCAAGAGGCGTGGGGTCGGCGTCACCATGGATTGTGGGAGAGAGCAGGGCCTCATAGTACTGCATCACGTCCGAGCATTGGGCGATCGTAAGCCGCCTGGCACCGGCGCGAACCGGAGGACACAGCGTGCGACAGATTGACTTCGGGGTGATGCGTTTCTGCCGGGATAAAATGGCCAGCACCGCTTCGCCGATGTCTCCAGCGACGATCGTGTTGTCGAAATCAAAAACCGCGGGTAACCCTTTGCCGGCCCCCTGTCGGATCAGTTTTTCGAGGGAACCTCTTGCGGCATTACTCCACCCGGTTTCCTTAAGGGTGCATTGAGCCGTCATCTTTCGCCTTAACCGGTGTTCTTCGGGAATGTTCCCAGGCAGTTTCATTGCGAACGAGCGTTATTCAAAGGACCAGTAATGCACGGCATAGGGCTCAAGAGTCACTTGTTCGTGCACCGCCTGGTCGACTTTAAACGAAGGGTCAGGCCGCAACCTCATGTTTTCGTCACTTCCGCTGCCGCAGTCCAAAACGATATGGCGGCCTCGGGTACGCCCCGCCAACCCGCTGCAGTTCAATTCCACCGAGATCGGATGAGACGAGAAATTCCAAACCACGAGATTGTCGAGTTGCAATCCCTCATCGCGGCTGGCAAAAGCGTGAACGGGCCAATCTGAAGCCAATCTGACTCGTTGGCCGGCGCAGCGGCCGAGAAGTTTGAAGGCGAAGTACGCGGGACGGACCTGGTCCTGGTAATCAAAAAGTCCGTCGAATTGCGGCATGCGGTCCCACCACCTTGCCATGTAAGCAGCGCCGCGTTGAGACATGAACGGCGTAAATTGCTTGGGGTCCACGTACCAGTCCCGGATGTGGTAATAACAGGAATAATCGAGGCCCGCCTCTTTCATTTGCCAGATCGTTTCGCAAACAAAGGCAGGCTGAAACCGCTGGTCGGCCGGCGGATTCATCAGGTCCATGTTCCATTCGTCCAGGATGGTCTCGGGCTTGAGGTCTGGATGCTTTGCCAATAGCGATTGGACATAACCGATGGTGCTCCCGACGGCGCTCGGGTCGCTGCTGTAAATGTGCCAGGAAACAAAGTGCAGCGGCGTGTGGTGGGTTGCGCAGGACTCGAGCAGCGCCGGCAAAATCTCGGAGTGCACAGAAGCCAGGGCCGGCCCGCCCACGCGCGCGGACGGGTCGCCCCGCAGGATCGCCGCAGCGGTGTGAGTGTAATACTGTACGTAACTGCCAGGTTTGAAACGGTACGGGCAGCCGCCGTCCTCGCCGATGTCAGGTTCATTTGCGATTTCCCAATACTGAATTCCCGCTCTCCTTTCCCGGTAGTGCCTTACCAACGCGGTCACCAGTTTTTCCCATTCCCGATAATTGGCCGGCTCGACAATATCCTGGTCGATGCTTGGAAACAGTGCGCGCGGTTTAAAGCAAATGCACATCAGCGGTTTCGCACCAGTCGCCAGGATCGTGTCCACCGAGCGATCGAGGGTTTCGAAATGCAGGCGATGAGGCTTTGGAAGCAGGTCAAAGTATTCCTGCAGGAACAGGCGAATCAGCTTGGGATGCAAGGCGCGGATTTCGGCAACTCGATTGGCCCACATCGGTTCCTCCGAAAGGCCGCCCTGGCCCAGGCACATCCTGTCCATTTCCATGGGGCCGACCGCGTCAGCAAATCGGACATCGACCCGCGCCGTCTCTCCAGCAAGGCACGATTCCACCAGAAGCAAGGTTGCAACTGCGGCAAGAACGCGAGAACTCATCGTGAGCGCGTGGCGAGACTAGCCCAACACGCCCGACCCAAGCAACGCTTGAACCGCTTACCCCGCTTACCCGCTCACCGCAACCGCGCAGGGCAAACCAAGAGCCGCCCGATCAGGGTTCAAGCTCAGCTTCTGTTCAACGTCCGCTTTCCATTCCGCCCCAAGCTCGGATTGGTCATGCCCGGTGAATTGTTTCCAGAGCTTTTCGTCGTAATTGCCCTGGCGAATCGCGGCGTTCAATTCGCGCACCAGGTTCTTGTCATACTTCAAAGTGACCCAATTAAGGAAATTCGCGGTCACCCGGTAACCCGCATCTTCGCGCAGCTGCATGTTTTTGCGCCCTTTAAGCCAAACCTCATCCGCCCCGTGGCTTTGGGGTTCATAAAGAAACCAGCGAATGTAATCGGCGATGCCTTCGACTAACCATCCCGGGGCTCGTTTGCCGCCGGGATTTGCTCGACGCCCTCGTCCGTATTGCTGGACGACATGCACTAACTCGTGAACGACTGAACCCGCGGCCTCGCCGTTGAGGTTCTTGCGAAACCATTTCCCCGCGCAGCGAATTCGTGTCCCGCTGGTGTCGGCAACGCCTTGCATGCTCGAACTAAAAACGACTGAAACTTTGCTCGGCGCTTCAAATCCTTCCCCCGGCAAAAGATCGATGATTTTTGGATACCACTCGCGAACGATTGGGGCCAGCGTGTCCGTGGCCCAACTCGACAAATCATGGGTGTCGCACGTGTCGATCGAGATATGATACTTGCCGTCTCCTGCAACAATCTCCTGGAGGCAATTTGTCTTTGCCGATTCGCCTGGCGCGCTCGCGCCCGGCACCGCCTTCACCTGGTTTTCATCGAGGCCGCCGGGTTTATTTTCCGCAGCTGCAGCCGCGATCAAAAACATCAGAGCAGCCGCGGCTGTTAAGGTGCCGCGGCGGATCGACACTGAGTTGCGCATAGCGGACAAACGCGTTCTCTTTATTGATCGTTTCTGCCGTGGCCAGGCGCGCTTTGGCCTGGAGTTGCCTGTCCGCGAGGCGCCGTTTCAACCGGTTGTTGCGGACGAGGCGCCACTGAAGGTTGCGTTCGAGGCTCGACCGGCCGTGGGTTGGCGGGTGGAAGCGAGTGCGCTTCTGAAGCCTGGTAATAGCCTTTCGGATAGTAGGTGGCTGGACTTTGCGCGGCGGCGTTTGGTCTCGCTGTTTCGGACGGAGCTGTAGTGTGGAGGGGGTATTGGCGATTCGCCGGCGGCTGGACAGTGGGATTGGCCGGCTGAACCCTTTCGGTCGGATAGCGACTGGACGGTGCTTGGCCGGCCGGCGGGGTATACACTGGCGTTTGAGCCCGTTCAGGTTGGTAGCGATTCGGCTGCGGTGTTAGCGGCGCAGACCTGGGTTGATCGCTCGTTCGTGGCGAAGTCAAATTGGGTGAAGGCCCTGCAGACGGTTGGGCCGGGCGAGCGGTATGAACCGATGACTGAGGTTGAGTGCTTTGAGCGGGGAAGCGGGTTGAGCCTTGGTTTTGTACGGCTGGGACGGACGCCGTGCCACGTCCCGGGGCCGGACGGTTTTCGGCAACCAAAGCGCGTTCAGGCCTTGCCGGGACAACGGGGGCGTGCTGAATCACCGGGTGCCGGTCATCCACTTTCTGAGCCACAATGTGTTCGGGCCTGGGAGGCGTTTTGAGTTGCGGCCGGTAAACCATCAGGTCGCCTTTGGCTGAACTGCGTGTGGCCGCCATCGGAGGCGAACCTGTGGGAACGTCGCGGATAGCAACCTTATGGATCGGCGTATGAGTCGCCGCTGCGACGCGGTCGGGCTTGATGCCTTGATTTACGATCGTGTTGTTATTCACCACGTAGTTATTGATGACGGTGGTGTTGTTATAGATCCGGGTCACCTCAGTCGGTGGGAGGCGATGATGCGCAAAGTCATGGTCGTGGAAGTCCCGCATCGCGATGAACGTGAAATGATCCGGCCTCAAGCCGAAGTCAAAATTGGCGGCAACGCGCACCCCGTTAAATCGAAACCCAAGGTGCAGATCAAAATCCGCGTGCGGCGGCAATGGCGCCCAACCGCAATGATCGCCTTCATAGCGCCACGTTACCCAAGCTGGTGCCCAAACCCGGTCCGGCAACCAGACCCAGCCGCAACGTTCGTGCAAATGCCACCTGCCGTAGTGAAAAGCAGCCCACCCCCAGGAATAATCCGACTGCCAAAACCAGCCGGCATCCGTGTAAACCCAATGGCCTGAATCGCAATAGGGTCTCCAGCCGTGGTTAATGACAACCACGCGCGGTTGCCAGCACCAGCCGACTCCTTCCAACTGCACCCACGTCCCGTACGGAGTGAGGTCATCGTAGAAATAACTGACTTCAGGCGGCGGGCTGCTCACATAAACAGGAGGTGGCGTTTGGGGGACCAGCGGCGCGCTAACGGGTTCTGCAGGGGCCGGTTGCGGTTCCGGGGGAGGCGCTTGAACGGGTTGAGTTGCAGGGGCAGGCGCAGGGGCAGTCGGCGGATAGAGCTTTTGATCGTATGTATACGCGGGGGCTCGTCCGCGCAAACTGTTGTCACGCGTCAGCATTGCCGTAATCACCGGCGAAGACACCCCAATGTCACGCAAATACAGGATTTGATCCGCCGATAGCTCAAAAGTAGACGTTGAGTTTTGGATGTAAGCCAGAACCACATCGTCGCTTGTGCCCGCCTCCGCAAGACGAACAACTTCAGCGGCGTTTGGGGAAAGAGCGGGCGCCTGGGCAGGCGGCGGGGCATCGGGAGGTGGCGTCTGCGCCTTTGTTGCCAGCAACGGAATCATTACAGCCGCCATCAGCCCGAGCCATTTGGTCGTTATCATAAAATCCTTCGTTTAACTATCACTTCAAGCGTTAGACCACACCTGGATCGCTTTATTCAGCACCCACCACCAAGGGAAATCCTTGGGCGCGAGACAAAGCGGATTGTTGAATACAAGTCTCTTGTTTTGAGCTATTTGCGTCCGAGCTGCTCCAGCAGTTTGGTGTGTATCCCCCCAAAACCCCCGTTGCTGAAGACCACCACCACTTCTCCCCCCTGAACGCGTTTGAGCACGTGGCTCACGATTGTGTCGACGTCGGGAAGGTAAGCAGCGGCTTTGCCCATCTTAACAATATCATGGATCAGCCTGTCCGGGTCGAGCCGTTCCGTAGCGGCCAGCAACTCCAGCCTCGCAACCTGGGACACGATTACCTCATCCGCATCTGCGAACGATTGAGCCAGTTCATTCTGGAATACATTGCGGCGGGTCGTATTGCTTCGCGGTTCAAAAATCGCCCAGACTTTTTGCGATGGATATTTAATCCGCAGCGCTCTTAACGTTTCGCGGATTGCCGTCGGATGGTGTCCGAAGTCGTCCACCACCGTCACGCCTCCGGCGATGCCCCGAATTTCCATGCGGCGCTTGATTCCTTTGAAGGTCTCGAAAGCCGATTGAATCTGGTGATTCTTCAAACCGCAATGTTTTGCGCAGGCCACGACGGCCAGGGCATTGCGCACGTTCAATTCACCCACAAAATTCGTGTGAAACTTGAAGCTGGGGATCTCAAACTCCGTGGCTGTGGGACCATATCGCAGGTTGAAAGCCTGAACGGCGTTGCCATCCGCGAGACCAAAGCGTTTGACCGGACAGTGAGTCACATTCAGCAGAGGGGCGAGGTTGGGATCGTCACCGTTACCCAGGAGCAACCCGTTGCGCGGGATGAGGCGGATAAAATGCTGAAACGAGGTTTTAATGGAATCGAGGGATGGAAAGATATCGGCGTGATCAAACTCCAGGTTGTTGATGACGGCCACTTCGGGGAGGTAATGAACAAACTTGCTGCGTTTGTCAAAAAACGCCGTGTCGTATTCGTCGCCTTCGATAATAAACCATGGGCTGTCGGTGAAGCGGGCGCCCTGACCCAGGTTGTTTGGGATGCCGCCGATAAGATAGCTTGGGTTCAACCCGTTGTGTTCGAAAACCCACGTAAGCAGTGACGTTGTCGTGGTTTTTCCATGCGTCCCGCACACGACGATTGAGCGGCGTCCTCGAATAAAAAAGTGCTTGAGCAACTCCGGGAGCGAGCAGTAAGGCAGCTTGTGATCCAGCACGTGCTCCGCTTCGGGATTGCCCCGCGAAATGGCGTTGCCGATGACCACAAGGTCCGGCTTTTTTGACAAGTTGTTTTCCGCGTAGCCCGAAATCACCTCGATCTTGCGTTCCGCCAGGAACGTGGACATCGGCGGATAGACATTCTGGTCCGAGCCGGTCACCTGAACTCCTTTTTCCTGAAGAGCCGCGGCGGCCGAAGCCATGGCGGTGCCGCAGATCCCCACAAAATGGACGGAGCGAATTTGCGAAAACATCCGCTCGATGATAGGCTCGGCGCCCGGTGTGAAAAGAGAAAAGAGCCCAACCAACCTTCTCCGGCCAACCACGGTCTGAAAACCAGCCGAACAATTCCCGTTGCGCTGAGTATCGCCGGATCGGATAGCGGTGGCGGCGCGGGGATCCAGGCGGATCTCAAGACGTTTTCCGCGCTCAATGTTCATGGAACCACCGCAATCACCTGCGTGACCGCTCAAAATCCGCGGCGCGTCGTTGAGGTCCAGCCCTGCCCGCTGTCGGTCATCAAGACTCAAATCTCCGCCGTGCTGGATGAACTCCCTCCCGCTGCCGCAAAGACCGGAATGCTTTACTCGGAAGAAATCGTCAAAGCGGTCGCAACCGCGTTACGCGGGTGTTCCTTTCCCATCGTCGTAGACCCGGTCCTTGTGTCTACCAGCGGAACGCGTTTGCTCGAGCCAAAAGGGATCAAGGCGGTTTGTGAAAAATTGCTCCCAATCTGCAAACTGGTAACCCCGAATCTGCCCGAAGCCGAAGTTTTGCTCGACATGGAAATCCGGGCCGCGGAACACATGCGGCGCGGCGCCAGAGAATTGCACCGCCGTTTCGGATGCGCAGTACTTGTCAAGGGCGGGCACCTCGGCAACTCTCGCCAGGCCATTGATATTTTTTACGACGGCAAACAAGAACTGCTTTTAAGCGCGGAGTTCATTCGAGGCGTTCGCACACACGGCACCGGTTGCGCTTACTCGGCCGCGATCGTGGCTTACCTGGCCAAAGGACTTTCCCTCGGTAAGGCGGTTACAAATGCGAAGGAGTTCATAACTGACGCAATCGCGAGCAGTCGCAAGGCGAATGAAAACTGGGTCCTGGGCACCGGACGATAAGGTGCTTATCCGGGTTCATCCGTAATTAGAGAGGCGCCTTAGTCACCGAGGCTTGAAATCGCGCCGAGGAATCTTTTGCCCACCGCGTCCCAAGAATTCTCCTCGATAAACCGCGCGAGCCTGGCGTGATCGAGCGTATCGATCCCTTCGCGGGCTTTCCGGATCTCGTCTGCTGCTGCGCGTTGAAATGCGTCCACATCGAACGCGGGGACATACCGGAGCAAATCTCCGAACACGGGGGGGTAGGGATCGAGCTTGTAAGCGATGACCGGCAACCCGGCGGCCAGGGCTTCGCCGATCACAATTCCCCAACTCTCGTAACGGCTGGGCATCAGGAAGACCCGGCTTGATTTCAACAGACGGAACTTCTCGGCTTCGGATACATAACCGGAAAACTCGACCGAGTTGGACAAGCCGGCTTCCTCAATTTGAGGGGCCAGCATTTTACGAAGGTCGCCCACCATGATGGCGCGGAATCCGTCGATCTCGCGTGCAAGAAAACCCAGTGTTGCGATCAAATCATCGATACCCTTCTGTTTATGAACGCGGCCAACCCACGCTGCGTCATAGATCTTCTTTTGTGCGGGAACGGCCGCCGGGGCTCTGAGGTCGACGCCGTTTGAAACAAAGACCAGGTCCTCCTCGCGATAGCACATTTTTAGAAGACGCGGCTTCTGATTGTAATGCGTGTAAATTAGACGTTTTCGAGGGCATTTCTTAAATCGTCTCAAGGCCATGTTCTGGGTCCACCAATAATGGAGAGACGGCAGGCGGATGGACTTCACATCGGGTCGTGTCTTGAACAGAATTTCTCCAAAAGTGGGGCAATCCATCCCCAGGTACATGATCTTGCGGCGGGCCCGGCTGCGCAGCGCGGGAATAATGTCCCACCAGAAATCCGTGGCAGAATAGACGATGTCGTCGGGGGAAATTTCCTCCAGGCGCGGCAGGGTTCCTTGGAGCCGGCGATAGTAATCGCCCAACAAGCTGAATTGTCCGGAAAGCGATCCGAAATCGCGCGGCGCCATGATTTGAGTGTCGGTGACGCTGATGGAAACGGGCAATTGCCGCCGTTCGAGCTCGGCCTTTAAAGCGTGACCGCAGAGGAAATGAATGGAGTATCCCGCGGCCAGGGCGCTTGCCGTCAGGTTAAAAGTATGAATCTCGCCGCCGGAAACGATGTTGCTGTACATCGTGTTGGCTACGAAGACCAGGCGAGGTTTCTTAGGGTCGACCGGCTGCATGCCGTTCTAAATTGGTTGCGTGCTGCAAAGGCTGGCAATTTTCAGGAGACCAGGCGGGCAGGTCAAGAGCGCTTCGTCCCACGTTTTCATTGCGGCGGGCAGCCGCTCCGGGTAAATCAACCGAGCCTGGCATGATCATACACAAGCTTATTGCCCACCATTTAAGGCACAAAGACGATGCTTTTTTCTATCAGCTCCAGGCTGATGACGCGGTCAGGTGGATCGAGGTTTCGGGTGTGAAACTGGGCGGCAACACGCGCGCGCTGGACCTCGGCTGCGGCCACGGCGTCTTTGGTGCCAGCCTCGCCCGGCGCGGGTGTTCCGTCACTTTTGCCGATGAACGCAATCTGTTGCTTCCGGAACTGGCCGGCGCCCCTTTTCGCCAGGTCAACCTGGACACCGACGACATTTCCACTCTGGGTGTCTATGACCTGGTCGTCTGTTCGAACGTGTTCGAACATTTGTCCAAGCCGGACCGGTTTCTTGACTCAGCCCACACAATCCTGGCGCCGGGCGGAAGACTCTACCTCAGCTGGACCAATTGGCTGTCACCCTGGGGAGGGCACGATTGGTCGCCGCTTCATTACTTCGGGCCGCGCAACGGGCAATGGTTGTATGACACCTTCCTAAAACGTTCAAGAAACCACACGATTTATCAGAACCTTTTTCCCACCTACATTGGACGAACCCTCGCCAGGATCCGGCGCAGTCCGCACCTCGTCATCCTGAACGCCGCCCCGCGCTATTACACCGAGCTTTCGGTTTTGATCCGGATTCCTATCCTGCGCGAGTTCGTTGCCTGGAACTGCGCGCTGCTCATCGGAAAAAAATAGCGAGTCGGGCTGCCCTGCCAGGATCCCGATTTTGACTGGTGAACACGGAATGGTTTTCCTAGCTTGCAATCGATGAAATCCCGGATCATCACGGCGATGCCGGTCTACAATAATGACCCGTTCATTTTGCGGACCCTTCAATCGCTTGCCCGCCAGACCGTGCGGCCGGACCGGGTGGTCATCTGCGATGACGGTTCGACTGACAACAGCCGCGCGATCGTCGCGGAATTCAAAGATCTCCCTTGCGAGTGGATTGCTAACCCGCAACGGCTCGGACTGTTTGGAAACTTTAACCGTTGCCTGGAGTTTGCCGATCAAACGGAATACCTCCAAATCCTTCACGCTGACGACACCCTCGAACCCGATTTCTACAAAGTCATGAGCGGGGTTCTGGAAGATTGCCCTGGGCGTGGAATGGCCTGGTGCCTCGATGAGAGAATTGACGAAAATGACCAGAGGCTGAGCGTGTCTGGCAAGGCGGACGGCGCGAACGAAGTTCTGGCGATGGACGATTTTCTCCGGCGCAAGGCCGAGATTGGCAACCAGGCATTCGTGGCAACCCTGCTTAAGACTTGCCATGAGCCGCCCCCGTGCAAGTTCCCGACGGACATGCCAATCCTCGGGGACATGGTGTTTTGGGCCCATTACGGCAGCCACTGCAAAAAACTGGTTCATGTGCACCAGTTGCTTGCGAAATATCGGTGGCATGGCGGCAACGCAACGAATGCGAGGGCTCCCAGTATTCAAGCCCTCATTCTGGACGAGTGGCGCACGATGCAAACCAACGAAGCGCTGCGCGGGCCCGCAAAGATGGGGTTGGTGCGCAGCGCCAAGCTCCGCGGGTTGCTGGCAGTGCGTTCGGGCATTAAGGCCAAGCGCTTTCGCCAGCAGAACAACAGCGCCTACTCGGGCGAGATTGTCCGCGCCGCCCGGAACATAACCGGCGTGCCTCTCTGGCTTGCAGGACAGGTCCTGGTGGAACTACGGGACCTGGTTGTTTATACTATTTTGCGCCGGCCGCGCCATCCCAACAACGTTTTCAGCTAAAAATCATGACGGCTCCCACCATCCGAACCTACTCCAATCCCTCGTGTTTAATTTGCGGTACGGCGGGGCAGGTGTTGCATTCAGGTCTCAAGGATCGCCTGTTTGGCGCGCCTGGAACCTGGCAGCTCAAGCAGTGCCCCAAACCTGACTGCGGCCTGGTTTGGCCCGACCCGGCGCCGTTGACCGAGGACCTGGGGCTGGCGTACCAGACCTACTACACGCATGTCGAGCCGGCGACGGGCTCGGCAGGTTTGGTTTATCAAGTGGGCAAATGGGTTTACTGGACGGGCATTCGCATTCCCGCTCTTTTGACAGGCATTTACCAGGAGCGTCGCGAGTTCGTTCAGATGTTCCTGCGCGACCGCAAACCGGGACGGCTTTTCGATGCAGGCTGTGGCGACGGCCAATTCCTTTACCTGATGAAACAGCACGGCTGGGAAGGAAAAGGGGTCGATTTTGACGCCGCGGCAATTGAAACCGGCAAGAAAAAATACGGGGTCGATCTGGCCGTGGGAGACTTTCAAACGGTGCCGATTGAGGAGTCGGCTTTTGACGCCGTGACGATGAGCCATGTCATCGAGCACGTGCCCGACCCGGTCGGTTGCCTGGATAAATGTCGCAGGCTGCTGAAGCCGGGCGGCCGGTTGGTCGTGAGCACGCCCAACGTGCGCAGCCTGGGCCATCAAACGTTCAAAGCAGCCTGGCGCGGACTCGAACCGCCACGGCACCTGCACATTTTTCCGCATCACTTGTTGGGTGAATGCGCCCGGCGCGCCGGTCTGAAAGTCATTCGCACCGGCAGCACAGCGGTCAACGCCGATTACATCATCAGCGCTACCATGGCCATTGCGAATGCTCCTCCGGGCACGTCACAAATCGGCGGCGGCTGGGACCCGCGTTACGCATTGAAAGCAATCGCCTTTCAATACAAGGAACACTTTGCCTTGAAACGCAATCCCGACCTGGGCGAGGAGGCATACCTCATCGCAGAACGTGAGAAGTAGGGCCGTTGACTAAAGCGTAACCAAACAAACCAGCGTTCATGGGGCCCAGCGCCTTTGTTGTGCTGCTTGCTTTCTTGTTGCAACGACAATCTTTCTTATCATCGTGTTCATCCGCGTTCTCCCGCGGGTTACGCCGAATTCCCGCCAAGGACTGATTCGACCACCCGATGCACGGAGGAGACGCTGACCGATTCCATACACCGGATCAGGTCCTCGCGGCTCCCCTTAATTCCACGTCCATCATAACGGTAATAGTCCAGGTTCTTTCCAGCCACCGCCGGATTCTTGACCACGGTAAATGGGTTGCCGAAAGGTTCATTGGTTTTGTTGAGGGTAGGCGCTTCGATGACGATTTGGCCCGGGGCTTTCACTGCCGCAGCCAGATGCATATGAACCGTGTCGACGCTCAGAAAAGCGGAGCATCGTTGCATCAGCGCGGCGGCCTGACCGAGGGTCTTGCTGTGAACACGCAGCACCAGCGGCGAGGGATGGGCTTTTTGGATGCGTCCCAAGTCCTCCTCCTCATCGGGACCGCCGAACAGGAGAATTGCGAGTTCGGGGTGCGAGCGTCGGAGAATGCCCAAAAGCTCGATGTATCTCTCCAGAGGCCAGCGTTTCAAGGCTAAATTTTTCGTTCGGCCGGAACCGACGTGCAGTCCAAGGCGCTTGCGCCTCGTTAAGTCTTGCCCGGTTAAAAAGGACCCGGCCCATTCGGTGTCCTCGGACGACAGGCAGATTTCGAGCTCGTGTTTAGGAATCAGCGGCGTTTTGCCGATGAGCGGGAGCAAGGCAAGATTGTTCTCGACCGTGTGGCGCGAATAATCCTGGGGGACGGTCCGGTTCACCAGGATCCGGTCGAGCAATCCCCACCCTTCATAGACGTGGCTGATGCGGATTTTGGCTCCGATGAACCGCGCGATGGCTCGATAATGAATGCGGCTTTGAGGATGGGCATTAATGGAGATGTCGTACCCAACGCTGCGCAGAGATCGCAGGAATGAAAACCCCTTCGCAACCGGCTCGCTCATCAGGTTTTGTTGATAAACCGTGTTCAGGTTGGGATTGCCATGCAGGACATCCCTGGCGCCGGCCCACCGGACCAGGGCATCAAGCTGCGCCTGCGGGAAGTTGGCGCGCAACTCCCGAATTAAGGGCGTGGCCAGGACGGTGTCGCCGATGCCTGCGAGCGAGATAACCAGAATCTTCATTATCCATTCGCGCTTCCCGGGCCACTCATGCAAGTGCCATCGTCCCGGCCGGCCGAAGGGTTCCCGTTCGCGCCCGCGCCAGATCGATATACCAACACTCGCGGACAACGAAAACCCGAATTTTCCGCACAAAAAGCCTGGATTGCACGCGTTGGGCTGGGACATCCTTAGCTTACAGCATGGCCAATCAACAATCCGAGCAAGCCGGTCATTCTCAGGCGTGCGCCGTTCCGGCAACGCAGCAACCTTTGGGCGACCTTCGCAAGTTTGAAGGAACGCCCGAAGAGATCGAGCAACAATGGTTCGAGCAGGTGTATACCGGCCGCGGCGATCGCGAACGGCAATTGACTTTCCGGGCGGTTCTCATGGGCGGTTGCCTCGGGATGTTCATGTCCATTTCGAATCTATACACAACCCTGAAGTTAAGCTGGCTCTTCGGCGTTGCGATTACGGCCTGCGTCCTTTCCTACGTGATTTGGAATGGGCTTCGGGCGCTCTCGGGAGGGCGCCTCAGCCAGATGTCGATCCTGGAGAACAACTGCATGCAATCAACGGCCTCGGCCGCGGGGTACTCCACCGGGACAACCGTGGCTACTGCTTTTGGCGCCCTGTTTCTGATCGAGGGAAGGCACCGGCCCTGGTACATCATAGCCCCGTTTGTGTTTTTTACGGCCGCGCTGGGCGTGCTCATCGCAATCCCGATGAAACGCCAGATGATCAACCGCGAACAATTGCGGTTTCCGAGCGGCACCGCCGCCGCCGAGACGCTGCGCAGCCTTTATTCCAAAGGGGCGGAAGCGTTGCAAAAGGCGTATGCGTTGCTTGGGGCTCTCTTTGCGGGAAGCATCATCGGGTTCTTGCGCACGTACGGCACACTGGCCGACCAATTGCGCAACACCGGTCGTCCCCAGGTTTGGCTGGAGAAACTTCAGGCGGCGGTTCACATCACCGAAGTCGTGCCCTTCGGCCAATGGCTCAATCCATGGAGCCGCGGCCAAATGGCTGGGCTTGCTTTCGAACCGAGTGTGGTGCTGGTGGGGGCGGGAATGATCATCGGGCTGCGGGTTTGTTTGTCGATGCTCCTGGGCTCGGTCATTCTTTATTACTTGGTGGCCCCGAGGCTGGCGGCCGTAGACGTCGCCAACCTGGGTGTGGCAGGCTACGTGCCCTCTTTTCCGATCGCCGCCAACGGCAATTTCAACCCGACTCGCTGGGCCATCTGGGGAGGCTCCTCGACCATGGTGTTTACGAGCCTGGCCAACCTGGCCCTTCAGTGGCGAACGCTGGCAAGGGCATTTACAATTTTCAGGAACCCGGCCAGCTCCGCCCAAACGGCGGCGATGCGCGCCATCGAGGTCCCAGCATCGTGGATGCTGGTTGGCCTTGTGCCGGTCACTATCGGCATGGTCACGATCGAGTATATGGCGTTTCACATCTCGATCGGCCTTGGCCTGCTGACCGTGATGCTCTCCTTTGTTATTTCACTGGTTTGCTGCCGCGCCACGGGAGAAACCGACACCACGCCGATTGGCCCCATGGGCAAGGTGACCCAACTGCTCTATGCCGCGCTGCCCGGCGCCAAAGGGATCGCTTCGATCAATCTAATGGCGGCAGGCGCCACCTCTTCGGCCGGCGCCGCTTCCGCCGACCTGTTGACTGACCTCAAGAGTGGTTACCTGCTGGGCGCCAATCCGAGAAAACAGTTCCTGGCCCAGCTCGCAGGCGTATTTTTCGGCACGCTTGCCATCGTGCCGGCGTGGTACTTGATGGTGCCAACCAAACAAGCCCTTGAAGCATTCAATCCGCCGGCCACTTACATGTGGAAAGCGGTGGCAGACCTGCTCACGCAGGGCGTCCACATGCTGCCGATCTCGGCGGTATGGGCGATTGTCATCGGAGCAGCTGTCGGCGTCCTTCTGCCCGTTATTGGAAAGCTCTTTCCCAAGGCCGCTCCTTATCTGCCCTCCGCCATGGGCATGGGGTTGTCGTGGATCATGGTTTTCCAGAACAGCCTCTCGTTCGCCCTGGGCGCTGTGCTCGTGGCCGTTTGGAGCAAAATTAGCCGCCGCAATGCCGAGCTGTACAACGTACCAACAGCTTCAGGCTTAATCGCCGGAGAATCCCTGGTGGCCGCCCTCATCGCCATCGCCTGCACGATCGTCGGCTTTTTCGCAATTCACTAAATCGGAACGCACCTACGGCTTTGTGCCCTTGCGGCTGAGGTTTGTTTAACCCGCCGGTTGGGGCTCAGCCTCATCCTGGATATAGGTCTTTCCCCGGTAGAACCCCGCGAAACAAACAAACAACAAGGCCGTAACCAGCATCACCGCGGTGAAGAAATAAAAATAACTGGCTCCTTTCAATTTCACGGAGCCATCGGGATTTTGGATGAAGAAATTCACAAGCGACGTGAAAAGATTCCCGAACGAGACAGCCCAAAGATAAAGGCACATGACCAGGGACTTGAGTTTCTTGGGGGCTTGCGTGTAGGAAAATTCGAGATGAGTCACTGAAACCAGGACCTCGGCTGCCGTCAGCGCGGCGAACGCAAGAATTTGCCAAAGGATATGGGGAGTCTGGCCTGCGTCGATGCGCACCTGGATCCACGCGATGATCGCGAAGGCCAATGCCGTAATGAACAGTCCGATCCCGATCTTCTTTAAAGGCGTTAGAGGAAAGAGGCGGTTCAGGCCCGGGTAAATCCAGTAGGAAAAGACAGGCAACGCAATCAGGATGAAGAAAGGGTTGGCAGTTTGAATCTGGGTGGGTTTCCAGTCGATGCCGAACAGGTGACGATCCATGTGCTCGGATTGCTGCACCCAGGAGGAAAAATTCTGCTGCCAAAGCGACCAAAACACGGCTACGAAGGGCATCAGGATGAGGAGATTGCCCAATGCTCTCAGGTTTTCACCGGTTGCGATCTCGGACACGTACCGTCGCAGGCCGGCGGGGGGAAGGTGAACGAATTTTTTGCGGCCCAGGAAGAAAATAATGGTGGCGACCAACATTAAAATCCCCGGTGTTCCAAAGGCAACATCCGGGCCGTGGATTGCTTCGAGAAAACGAACGAGCCATGGGGGCCAACTGGCGGCTTGCGCGGGAGAAACCTTGTAGGGATCCAGCATCCACGGAATCAGGAGGGTCGAAGTCATCGAACCGAAATTGATTGAGAAATAGAACCAACTGAACACGCGCGGCAAAAGATGCTGATTTGAGGAACCAAACTGGTCGCCCACGTTTGCGCTAACGCAGGGTTTGATGCCTCCCGCGCCCAGCGCAATGAGAAAGAGACCCACGACCAGGCCCATGCGCGTATGGCTAATGGCCAAAGCCAGGTGGCCAAAGCAATAAACGATCGAGAGGTAAAGGATGGTTCGGTATTTGCCCAGGATGGCATCGCCGAGAAAAGCTCCGACGACCGGAAGGAAATACACGGAAAAAACAAAGAAATGGTACCAGGCATCGGCTTGCTTATCGCCCATGTGGTCCGGGCGGCCCTGGGCATTAACGAGGTAATGCGTCATGAAGAACACCAGGATCCCGTTCATGCCGTAGTAGCTGAAACGCTCGGCCGCTTCGTTTCCAACGATGTACGGAACGCCAGGCGGCATCTTGTCCGTCTTGATGGGAGCAGTCAGATATTTGGATTCCGGCATAGGACCGGCGGACTATTGCAGTTTTGAGAAGTGGATGCCAGCCTGGATTCCTCGTGGGTGGAAAGGATCGACGGAGTCCCGCATGCGATCGCAATGCATTCCCGCCATCGGAGTAACTACTTGCTCAATTGAACGCGTTCGGCCTCTCGAGCGGAGCCAGGCTGTCACCCTACCGCCTTACCATGCTACGCTCAGGAGCGCTGAAGCCGCTGTGCTCGGATCCGGGCGTTCCTGAATAGATTGCGAAATCGCCGCCAACGAGCGCGGGACGGTTCCCACAAAAACGGTTTTGCCTCCGGCCACCACGCGAACCGGTTTGTCCAGGTCCAACAATTCATCGGACAGCCTCAGGGTCAGTTTGCCCGAAGCGGGCGCTTCGATGGTGACCGTCTGGCCATCGACGTGCGCCGCATAGATTTCGTCCGGGTTCGCTGCGCCGGGGGCGCGTTCCAGCCAGTAAAGGCGCTGGTGCACGAAGTTATCATTTTCTTTCCATACGACGCGTTGCGGCCAGGCTGCCCGCCGGAGACCGGCCATGATGGGAATCACTTCGGCTTCACGGCCCTGCATATTGTGCTGGAGCCCGGGATAGACCGTCAGTCGATGCGAGTAACCGTGAGGGTCGGCAGCTTGCAGCGCATCCATTTTGGAACTGAACTCCCGCACAACGGTGTTGCGGTGGTAGGCAGCATCCTCTCCGCCCATGAAAAGAAAGAACGGGAGGTTCCGCAGCCCTTCAGGGGTGACCGCGTTGGGATGGCCGGCGCACATGGTGGCGGCCGCAAATCGGTCGGCCATCCGCGGCGCCAGTTGGTACACGCCGTCGCCCCCGGCCGAATAGCCGATGAGGTACACGCGATCGGGTTCAACGCCTCTTTGTGCCACCATATCGGCGATTAAACGATCCAGCAGTTCGTCCACGCATGGCACATGCCACATATCCCAGGTATTGGCTGGCGCGCGGGGCGCCACATTTATTGCGCCCGGAGGGAACTCGTAACGGCCAAAGTAGCCTTTCCAGTTCTGATCGTTTTCTTCCTCCGTTCCCTGGCCTCCCCCGTGGAGCGTAATCCAAAGACTGTGTTTGCCATCAGGCGCGTTGCCAAAGTCCTTTTCCATCCATTTCAGCGATTTGTCCCCAATCACAATCCGCTTGTCCGAAAGTTCCCTGGTGATCCTTTCGGCCTGGCCTTTTTGCCAATCCTCCCAAAGCAAGTTCTTGAGCCGGGGAACGTCTGACCGAGAAACTGCTACGGCCGGCGGCGTGGCGCGGTTCGGCCCGGGGCTTTCAAGCCACTGCT
>Ga0070738_10001197_pt1 | contig 56307 bp, 49 predicted proteins | sample Coa_R2_2_FD_66446 | JGI IMG/M metagenome (GOLD analysis project Ga0070738, IMG submission 66446) | Surface soil microbial communities from Centralia Pennsylvania, which are recovering from an underground coalmine fire - Coalmine... | ecosystem: Environmental > Terrestrial > Soil > Unclassified ... | reverse complement strand
GCGGTGATCTCGGTGAGCGAGATCACGCGGCGCGGCATGGAGCTGTCGGCTTCGACCTTCCGGCCACTCGAGATCTTCACCTTCATCGCCGTCGTCTACTTCGTGATCTGCTGGCCGCTCGCCATGGGCATCCGGCTATGGGAACGACGGCTGCAGGCCCGCTGACATGCCCGACTTGCGCACGACTCTCGCGAAGCGCGTCGATGCTTCGCTCGACCGGCTGATCGCCGTCACCCAGCGGCTGGTCGCCGTTGCCTCGCCCAATCCGCCGAGCGACACCGAGGAGATCGCTGCCGTCGCCGAGGCCCTGTTGCGCGAGATTCCCGATATCGAGGTCGAGGTGATCGAGCCGGCGCCGCGGGTGAAGAGCCTGATCGGCCGCATCCGCGCCAACAAGCCGGGCCGGCGGCTGATCTTCAACGGCCACCTCGACACCTTCCCGATCCTCGAGACCCTGCCGTGGACCGTGCCACCATTGGGTGGCGTGCTGAAGGACGGCAAGCTTTACGGCCGCGGCGTATGCGACATGAAAGGCGGCATGGCCTGCTCGCTGCTCGCCGCGCAGCTGCTGGCCGAGAACCGCGACGCCTGGTCGGGCGAGATCGTGCTGACGCTTGCCGGCGACGAGGAGAACATGGGATCGCTCGGCACCGGCTGGATGCTGGAGCACGTGCCGCATTCGAAGGGCGACGCCAATATCTGCGGCGACGTCGGCTCGCCCAAGGTCGTGCGCTTCGGCGAAAAGGGCCTGATGTGGGTCGAGGTCGAGGCGGCCGGCACGCCGGCGCACGGCGCACACGTCCATCGCGGCACCAACGCGATCGACCGCCTGCGCGTCGCGCTCGACCGGCTGAAGGATCTCGAGACCATTCCCTTCCAGGCTCCGCCCGTCGTCACGCAGGCGATTGCCAGGGCCAAGGCCATTTCCGAGCCGCTGTCCGGCGCGGGTGAAGCCGTGACCTTGCAGCGTGTCACCGTGAACATCGGCACGATCAAGGGCGGCACTTCGCCCAATCTCGTGCCGACACACGCCATCGCCCGTGCCGACATCCGCCTGCCGGTCGGCATCACGACCGACGTGCTGGTGGCCAGGCTCGACGAGTGGCTGGCGCCTCTTGAAGGCGTGAGCTGGCGCGCGATCCGCCGCTTCGAGCCCTCCTTCACGCCGCCCGACGACGAGATCGTGGTGCGCATCGCCAAGGTCGCCGCCGAAGTGCTGGGCACTGAGCCGGCGGTGAACATGCGCGTCGGCGGCTCCGATTCGCGCTGGTACAGGCCGGCCGGCGTGCCGACGGTGGTGCTCGGCCTCACGCCCTTCAACATGGGCGGCGCCGACGAATATGTGCTGGTCGACGAGCTGCTGGCCGTCGCCAAGATCCACACCCTGACGGCCTTCGATTTCCTCACAGGCAGCTGAACCATGTACTCCGAAGAAGAGCTTTTCACCTCGCCCATGACGTTCATGGGCGCGCCCTACGGCCGGCCCGGCCCGAACAACAAGGCGGCGATCCTGGGCATCCCGTTCGACTGCGGCACCAACATGCGCATCGGCGCGCGCGGCGGCCCCGATTCGGTGCGCCAGCAGTCGGCGCTGATGCGGCGCTTCAATCCCACGAATGCGGACTTCGATCCGGTGGCGGCGCTCGGCCTGGTCGATTGCGGCAACGTGCGTCTGACTCCGAGCAAGATCGTCGACGCCTTCGAGCGCACCGAGCAGGCGGTCGATCGCATCGTGCAGGCTGGCGCCGTCCCGATCACGATCGGCGGCGACGGCTCGGTCACCGTCCCGGTGGCGCGCGCGGTCGGCAAGAAGCACCGGAAGATGGCGGCGCTGCACATCGATTCGCACACCGATTCCTATCCCTACGGGTCAGAGGAAAAATACAATTCGGCAACGCAGTTCACGCACGTCGCCGAAGAAGGCCTGGTCGATCCCGAGTTCTCCTGGCACGTCGGCATCCGCAGCACGACCTACGCCCAGGGCGTCGTGCCGCGCGCGCTCAGCCTCGGCTACAAGGTGGTGTCGATCGACGAGCTGGTGCGCGGCGGCTTCGCCCAGCGCATGGCCGAGTTCCGCGACAAGGTCGGCAAGCGCCCGGTCTATCTCTGCTTCGACATGGACGTGTTCGACCCGTCGACCGCCCCTGGCGTCTGCACGCCCTCCTGGGGAGGGCTCAGCGCCCGCGAGGGCATCGACCTGCTGCGCTGCCTGACCGACCTCAACATTGTGGCGGTCGACGTCAACACCGTGAGCCCGCCGCAGGACGTCAACGGCATGGCGGCCCACCTCTGCGCCCATGTGATTTACGAAACGCTCGTTTTGCTCTGCAGGCAGATGGGTCTGGCCGACGACCGCTAGCTGCCGAGGCGGGCGTTTGCTAGCTTCAGTCGTTGCGTAGCGAAGAGTACCGGAGGGTCAAAAACGTAAAGCATAGGTCCGGGGAGGATCGCTCATGGACGCGTCGCTCGAAGCTTCGACCATGCGTAAAGTGTACCTGCGTCTCCTGCCGTTCGCGATGGTGTGCTACGTCCTGGCGTACATCGATCGCATCAACAGCAGCTTTGCCGCGCTCACCATGCGCGGCGACCTCAACATGTCGGCCGCCGACTACGGCTTTGCCGTCGGCACCTTCTACTGGGCCTACTTCCTGTTCGAGGTCCCCTCCAACGTGATCATGGAGAAGGTGGGCGCCCGCATCTGGATCGCCCGCATCATGATCACCTGGGGCATCTTCGCGACGGCGACCGCCTTCGTCACCGGCACCACCAGCTTCGCCATCGTGCGGTTCCTGCTGGGCGCGGGCGAAGCGGGCTTCTTCCCCGGCCTGATCCTCTATTTCACCTACTGGTTCCCGGCGCGCCACCACGCCCGCATCGTGTCGGGCTTCCTGGTCGGCCTGCCGATCGCGGTCGCCGCCGGCGCGCCGATCTCGACCGGCCTGATGAGCCTGCACGGCCTGTTCGGCCTCAAGGGCTGGCAGATCATGTTCATCGCCGAGGGCCTGCCGACCATCGCGCTCGGCCTGCTGTTCTACTTCGTGATGACCAACAAGCCGCAGGAGGCCACCTTCCTGAACCAGGCCGAGAAGGACTGGCTGACCAACAAGATCGCCGGCGAGCGCGAGGCCAAGGAAGCGGTGCGTGTCTACTCGATGCTCGAATCGATGTGGAATCCGCGCGTGCTGCTGCTGGCGCTCAACTATTTCGGCATCGTGACGGCAAGCCTCGGCATGCTGTTCTTCATCCCGCAGATCATCAAGTCGCTCGGCACCTTCTCCAACATGCAGGTCGGCTGGCTGACCATGATCCCGTACATCTGCGGCGGCATCGCCCTGGTGGTGTGGGGCCGCATCTCCGACAAGATGAACGAGCGGCGCTGGAACCTGCTGCTGGCCTGCGTGCTGTCGACCGGCGGCCTGGTGATGGCCGGCCTCACCATGGGCACGTGGTGGGCGCTGGTCGGCATGTCGCTCGCCGCCATGGGCTTCTACGGCTCGAAGGGACCGTTCTTCGCCATGCCGCCGATGTTCCTGAGCGGCACCGCGCTGGCGGCGGGCTTCGCCTGGATCAACTCGATCGGCAACCTCGGAGGGTTCTTCGGACCATGGTGGATCGGACTCATGAAGGATGCGACCGGCACCTTCTCCGGCGGCTTGTACGGGCTCGCATTGCTGAGCCTCGTCTCGGCCCTGGTGTGCTGGCTGTTCCTCGACATCCCCGATCCGACGACCGCCGCCGAGGACAAGCGGCCTCGGCTCGCGCCCGCGCAGTAGGGCTCGTCCTCGCGCTCCTGCTGCCGTTCATCGCAACGGCCGCGCGGGCAGAATATCCGCAACGCCCGATCCGGCTCATCGTTCCGTTCCCCGCGGGCGGCGTCACCGACGTGGTCGCCCGCCTGACGGCCGAGCGGCTAACCGCCGATCTCGGCCAGCAGGTGATCGTCGACAACAAGGCCGGCGCCGGCGGCGTGATCGGTACCGAGGTCGTGGCCAAGGCGCCGCCCGACGGCTACACGATCCTGTTCACCACGCCCAACCACACGATCAACGCGGCGCTGCGCGCCTCGATGCCGTTCGACACCGAGAAGGACCTGGTGCCGATCTCGGTGATCGGTCGGGTACCGATGCTGCTTGTCAGCCATCCATCTCTGCCGTTCAAGGACCTGGCGGGCTTCGTCGACTACGCCCGCAAGAACCCGGGCAAGCTCAACGTCGCCCATGCCGGCAACGGCACGCTGCCGCACATCACCATGGAGCTGCTGCAGGTCAAGGAGCACATGCGCGTGACCAACGTGCCCTATCGCGGCGCCGCGCCGGCGCTCGCCGACCTGGTCGCGGGGCTGGTGAGTGCCAAGCTGGACAACTACACGACCTCGGCCCAGTTCATCGCCGACAAGCGGCTGAATGCACTGGCCGTCACCAGTGCGAAGCGCCTGAAGCAGCTTCCCGACGTTCCGACGGTGATGGAGAGCGTGCCGGGCTTCGAGGGCTATCTCTGGATGGGCCTCGTTGCTCCGGCGGGCACGCCGCAGATGGTGATCGACAAGCTCGCCGCTGCGGCCAGGCGCGCCGTCGCACGGCCCGACGTGCAGGCCCGCTTCGACAAGGACGCGGTCGAACCGGTCGGCGGCACACAAGCCGAGTTCAAGGCTTTGATCAGCCGCGAGATCGGGCAATGGCGCGATCTCGCCCGGCAGGCGGATATCAAGATCGAGTAAGACCCCCTTCCGGCGCTGCGCGCCACCTTCCCCCGTCTGCGGGGGAAGGTGCCCGAAGGGCGGATGGGGGCTCAGTTGTTCGAATCCGCCCGCAGGATCGCGCGCAGGTCCTCGGGATCGACGGCGATCTTCACGCCCGAGCGCTCGAGCTGCAGGATCATCGAGGAGCGGGAATCGCGGGTCTGCCAGCCGCGGCCCAGCGCCTCGGTCATCTCCTCGAGGGTGAGGTTGGCGAGACGCATCGGCACGCCCATCTCCTTGCCGACCTGCGTGGCGAGCGAGACGTCCTTGTGCGCGAGCTTGAGCGCGAAGCGCGCCGGATCGTAGTGGTTCGGCAGGAAGTGCTCGGCCAGCGTGTCGAAGGTGCGCCGCCGTCCGTTGGCGCCCTGGCGCACCGCCTTCCACAAGAGCAGCGGATCGACGCCCGCCTTCACGCCCATGGTGAAGCACTCGGCGAGCGCGGTGTTCACCATGTAGCCCGCGAGATTGTGCACCAGCTTGGCGACCGAGGCCGCGCCGACAGCGCCCATGTAGAAGATCTGGTCGCCCATCGCGTCGAGCACCGGGCGGTACTTGTTGTAGCTCGCCTCGTCGCCCGACACCCACAGCGCCATCTTGCCCGAGGCAGCGCCTGCCGGCCCGCCGCTCACCGGGCTGTCGAGCAGGTGCGCGCCCTTGTCGGCGAACAGCTTGTTGAGCCGGCGGACCACGGTCGGCGAGTTGGTCGACAGGTCGAACAGCGCCTGGCCGCGCTGCATGCCCTCGATCAGGCCGTTCTTGCCGGCCGCCACCGTCTCGAACTCCGGCGGGCCCGGCAGCGAGGTGAACACGACCTCGGCCGACGAAGCGACATCGCGCGGGCTCGACGCCCATTCGGCGCCGTTGGCAATCAGCTTCTCCGCCGCCTCGCGCCGCAGGTCGTGCAGCACGAGCTGATGCCCTGCCTTCTGGAGATTGTTGGTCATGCCCGAGCCCATCAATCCGAGCCCGATGAATCCGATCCGCATGCCTTCCTCCGCTACTGCTTCAGGTGCTTGTCCAAGAACGCTCGCGTCCGCGCCTCGGCGTCGGACGCGGCGGCCGGATCGTAGGCCAGGCGATGACTCCTGCCATCGGCCACGGTGATGGTGCGATCGCCGTTGCGGCTGTCGAAACTATGGTAGGCGCTCGGATAGTAGACCGTCTCAACCAGCTCAGGCCGCGTAAAGCCCGCTGCCTGTAGGCGGCGGCAATTCTCGGCCGGCGTCCAGTCGTCCTTGTCGCCGATCAGAATCAGGAGCGGCACCGACACGTTGCGATCGGACTGCGCGGAGCAGGCGGGATAGTAGGCGACGGCCGCGCGCAAACCACGCTGCGCCAGGCCGAAGACGCCCTGCACCGCCCGCAGGGTCGTCCAGCCGCCATGGCTGTGGCCGATCAGCCCGATGTCGCTCGGGCGCACGAACGGCTGGGCATTGAGGAAGCCGAGGGCGCCCGCGACATCGGCGACTCGCATCTGGCCCGTCACGACCTGGCCGCGGCCGCACACGCTCCTTTCGCCCCGCGGCCCGAACGAATCGGGCGCGAGCACGACGTAGCCCCAGCTCGCCAGTAGCCGACTCCAGGTGTGCGTGTGCTCCGAGACGCCGTTGCACGGATGGGCCAGCACGATCGCCGGGAACGGCCCGTCGCCCTTCGGCCGGTCGAGCCAGCCCGAGAGTTCGGGGCCGGCGGAAACGTTGCCGATCGCGACCGATGGGAAGCGCACGATCTCAGCCCGCGCACCGCCGGCGGCGAGGACGAGCAGCAGGATCGCGAGGGCGCGGCGCATGGCCCATACTAGGCGAAAGCGGAGGAGCGCCAAATGATCAAGACGATCGGCCTGCTGACGCGCAAGCCGGGCTGGACGCACGAGCAGTTCGTGAAGCACTGGGTCGAGGTCCATGCGCCCCTCGCCCACAAGGTGCCGGGCCTGCGCCGCTACGTGCAGAGCCACATAGCCGGCGAGCGCACGCGCGCCGACATCCCGGCGACGGAAGTCGAGATCGACGGCATCGCCGAGCTGTGGTTCGACGACCAAGCCGCCCTCGAAACGGCGTCCCGCACGCCGGAAATGAAGGCCCTGCACGCCGACGGCGCGCTCTTCATCGGCCGGATCAAGAGCTATATCGTCGAGGAAAAGATCATCGTGGAGTGAGCCATGTTCGACCTCGTCATCCGGGACGCCGAGATCTTCGACGGCTCAGGCGCCAAGCCGGTGCACGGCGACCTGGGCGTGATGGGCGGCAAGATCGCCGCGATCGGGCCCCGGCTCGGCGCGGCAAAGGAGACGGTGAAGGCCGACGGCCTCGCGCTGGCGCCCGGCATCATCGACGGCCACACCCACTACGACGCGCAAATCACCTGGGATCCGTTCGTCGATCCCTCGCCCGCGCTCGGCGTCACGACGGCGGTGCTGGGCAATTGCGGCTTCACCATCGCGCCCTGCAAGCCCCGCGATCGCGACCTCACCATGCGGCACCTGACGCATGTCGAGGGTATGTCGCTCGACGCGCTGCGCGCCGGCATCAAGTGGGGCTTCGAGAGCTTCCCGCAGTATCTGGACATGCTCGAAAAGCAGGGCGTGGGCCCCAACGTCGCGTGCTATGCCGGCCATTCGGCAATCCGCACCTTCGTGATGGGCGAGGACGCGACCGAACGCACGGCGACCGACGACGAGATTGCGCGCATGGCAGCCCTCGTGCGCGAGGCGATGGCCGCCGGCGCGGTCGGCTTCGCCTCCTCGACCGCCGAGGCGCACAACGGCGAAGGCGGCACGCCGATGCCCTCTCGCCTCGCCGACGACAAGGAGCTGCGCGCGCTCGTGCGCGCGATGGGCGAGAGCGGCCGCGGCCTCTACATGCTGACCAAGGGCAGCAAGACCTCGATCCCCTACCTCGAGGAGATCGCGGCCGAGGCGAACCGTCCGGTGCTGATCGCCGCACTGTTCCATTCCAACACCAACCCGACCGCAGCGTTCGCGACGTTGAAGCAGGTGAACGAAGCGCGCGGCCGTGGCCGGCAGCTCATTGCCCAGACGTCGTGCTGCCCGCTCAGCATGGATTTCACCTTCAAGAGCCCGTACCTGTTCGAGAGCATGCAGGCGTGGAAGCCGGCGATGGCGGCCCACGGCGAGGCCGAGTTGCGCCGGATCTACAGCGATCCATCGTGGCGCGCCGCGGTGAAGAGCGAGCTCGCCGAACGGCGCGGCCGCCTGGTGTTCAACAGCGAATGGAACAAGCTGTTCGTCGTCGAGGCGGCGAAGGAGGAGAACCGCAGGCTCGAGGGCGCGACGCTGGCCGATCTCGCCAAGCAGGCCGGCAAAGACCCGCTCGACTGCATCCTCGACATGGCGCTGTCGGAGGATCTCGACACGCTGTTCGTGGCGCAGCTGCTGCACAACGACGACACGGAGGTCGGCAAGATCCTGGCCGATCCCGACATCCACATCTCGCTGTCGGATGCCGGCGCGCACCTCACCTTCTTCTGCGACGCGGGCTTCGGCCTGCACCTGCTCGGCCACTGGAGCCGCGACCTGGGCGTGCTCGACACGGCCCAGGCGGTGCATCGCCTGACCGGCCAGCCCGCGAAGCTGTTCGGCATCCAGGACCGCGGCCTCCTGAAGGAGGGCCAGGCCGCCGACCTGATGCTGTTCGATCCCGCGACGGTCGCTCGTGGCCCCAAGCGCCGCGCGCATGACCTGCCCGCCGGGGCGGTTCGCCTGACCGCCAGCGCGGTCGGCCTGCACGGTGTCTGGATCAACGGCGCGCACGTGACCGACGCCAAGGGCTTCTGCGCCGACCCGCAGAGCCGGCCGGGCAAGGTCCTGCGCTCGTTCGCGGCCTGAATCGGCTGTCCCGGACTTCCCACGACTTCCCACCCAGGTGGGAAGCCTCCGATGCCGATGGCACAAGGGTTTTAGGCGATTCTTCCCACCTTCCCGCCACCCCGCTCTTTTGCCAATTCCTGTGGATATCCCTGTGAATAAACCGCGCTTTCCCGCCTTCGATCCGAAGGACCTGACCGAGAGCAACGCCACCTCCTATCCGGCGGTCTTCAAGGAGGACAACAGCCGGCGCTGGAACCGGCGGCTGGGCGACCATGTCGGCCTGAAGAACTTCGGCGTGAACCTCACCCGCATCGAGCCCGGCGCGCAGTCCTCGGCGCGCCACGCGCATACCAGGCAGGACGAGTTCATCTGGGTGGTCGAGGGTGAGCTCGTGCTCGAGACCAACGAGGGCAGCCAGACGCTCGGCGCCGGCATGTGCGCGGGCTTCGCCGCCGGCTGCGGCAATGCCCATCGCTTCGTGAACCGGAGCAGCAAGGACGCCTTCATCCTGGTGATCGGCGACCGCACGCCGTTCGACGAGGTCACTTATCCCGACATCGACAACCACGGCAAAGCGGGCGCCGACGGCAAGTACGTCTTCACCAGGAAGGACGGCTCACCGCACGAGTGACCTTGGTCACTTCACCATGCTGCGGAAGACACCGTCCTTGAACACCAGGGCGTGCGTCAGCGCCGCGCCGAGATGGGCGAGGAAGGTCAGGAACAACAGGTAGGCGAGTAAGGTGTGTGCCGGGCGGAGGATCGCGTAGAGCGCCTTGTCGTGCGGCAGGATCGGCGGCAGGTGGAGGCCGCCGATCAGCACGATCGGATTGCCGGCCGCCGACAGCATGCCCCAGCCGACCAGCGGCAGGGCGAACATCAGGCCGTAGAGCAGCCAGTGCGAGGCATGGGCCGCGACCTTGAGCAGCGACGGCATCGCCGCCGGCAAGGGGGGCGGCGGCGCCAGCAGACGGTTGATCAGCCGGATCGCGACCAGCACCAGCAGCAGGATGCCGAGGGGGCGGTGGATCGCCACCAACCGGCTGTAGTCGGCCAGCGACGACACCATCGCCACGCCGACGAACAGCATGGCGAGGATCAGCACCGCCATGGTCCAGTGCAGCAGCCGCGAGAGCAGCGGAAATGTCGGGGCCATGGGGTCAGCCTCCCGTCGCGGGCTGCACGGCGCTCGGCGGCTTGGCCTCGCCCTCGCGTCGCGTGAAGGACTCAGAGTAGGCGGCCGACCGCGCCGACAACAGGGGATCGTCGGAGCCGACGATGCCCGACGGCAGGATCAGCGGATCGAAATTGACGTCGCGGCACGCGCCAACGTCCTCGCCCTGCAGCGCCATGACCGTGAGCAGGCCTGCATCGACCTTCTCGCGATCGGCCGGCCAGGGAAGCGTCGAATCGCCGGTCGGATCGCCGGGCTGGCCCAGGGTCAGGATCAGATGCCACTGCACCGGCGCCTGCTTCACGCGCGCGGCCAGGGCGTCGAACAGATAGTTCTTGCCATTGGGCATCTCGGCAGGCTCTGGCGCGAAGGCATCGACGGCCACCATGGACCAGCGCGCGGGATGCTTCGCGCCCGAGGCGTCGACCAGCAGGAAAGCGTTCAGGGCATTGTAGGTCGCATTCGCGAAGCCCGAGGAAAAGGGCTGCGCCTTGATCAGATCCAGCGCTTTCGCGGTCTCCGGATGGCTCGACAGGAAGGCCTGCAGAGCGGCCGGGTCGGGCTTGCCGGTCTTCGGATCGGGCTTGCCGGCGGCGAGCTGCTCATAGAAGGCCTGCGGGTCCTTCAGCGGAAACACCGGAATGTCGTTCATGCCGGTGCGCCACTGCTGGCCGTCGGCCAACTGGAACTCGAGCGCCAGGCTGCGCACGGCGGCCGGCCCGTCCGCCATCATCGGCATGCCGCCGGCCAGCGCGAAGCGGCCGATCACCGGCGTGCGGCCGGCTGCGAAAACCGGCGCGGTCGACAGGCGCGCGGCATTGCCATTGCTTTCGAACGAGCCGGTGAGGCAGACGCCCTTGGCATGGTTGCGGCGGAAGCCCGGATGCTTGCCGTTCACCTCCTCGAACCGATCGATCATTGCGTCCGGGCCGAGACGGTCGGGCGAAAGCCATCCAGCCGTCCCAGCGAACGCCGCTGCAATGGCGAGCACCACGACACCGATCCCGCCCAGTCGCGCGAGCGACGCGGGCTTGGTCAAATGAGCGAGGCTATAGGGATTGCGGTCAGGCATTGCCACGTTAACGTGGGCGATGCGGCGCGCCTCAACGAATCAACTTGATTTGAAGGAAGGGCGGGCATGGCCGGGCAGGAAATGCCAGGCTTCGGCAAGACGCGTGCCGGTTGCCGCATCGTCGAGCGTGACCTCGGTCCGGGTGAGCGGCGGCGGACCGAAGCGATAGGCCCAGGTGATGTCGAAGAAGGAGCCGATCAGCTCGCCGGACCTCAGAGTCTGGTTGCTGCGCGGCGGCAACTCGACGTCGCGCTCGCGGCGCATCGTGACGGTATTGCCATCGCCGAAGCAGCGCAGCGAAAGCCTGGCCCGGACCGGCTCGGCGGTCTCGTTGATCAGGTGGATGCCGAGGCCGTTCAGACCCTCGTCGGTCAGCGCCACCTGGACCGGGCGAAAGGCTCGACGCAGTGCATGCCAGGCGGGCTTGGGCCGGCCGTTCGAATCGATGACGCCCCAGCCCGCCCCCGGCACGAAGTCCTTCAGCATCCACACCAGCGCGCCCCAGCACGACGAGCCGGCGCGGCGCCATTCGGCAATGGTGGCCTCCATCGCCGCGCCCGGCGCGGCGCGCAGGGCGTCATCATCGTCCGACCTGTAGAGGAGCCGCGCATAGTGGCGGGTGACGTCCTCGAAATCCCAGTCGGCGCCGCGATCGCGCGGCGCCGGTCCTTGCGCCCCGGCGCCGGCCGGGTCAGGCAGGTTGGCGAAGCCGAGGCACTCCGACGCAAAGCGGACCTTGGCGCGCCGCGCATCCTCCAGCGGCCGCAGATAGGCGCCGACGCCGTAGTAATGCGAGATGCCGCTGTCCGTGGCGAAAGGCAGGTCGCCGCCGCCGGGCGAATGCGGCACATAGGGCACGTCGGGCCGCAGCTTCGCGACCGCGGCCGGCAGCACCTCCTCGTAGAGCGGGTTGGTCCACAGCGCCGGCGGCAGGCCCATCATCGCGACCTGCTGCGCCACCTCGCTGCCGCCACACAGCACGGCGAGCGATGGATGGGGCCGCGTGCGACGGAGGAATTGTGCCGCCTCGGCCTCGACGCTGGCGCGGAATGCCGGATCGGCGATCGGATAGTCCATGCTGGCGAACATGAAATCGTGCCAGACCAGAAGGCCGAGCTCGTCGCACAGGGCGAAGAAGTCGTCGCTCTCATAGGTCATGGTGCCGCCGACCCGCACCATGTTCATGTGCGCGTCGCGCGCCAGCGTCAGCCACGGCGCCAGCCGCTCGCGGTCGCCTGCGAGCGAGACGAGATCGGATGCACTCCAGCAGGCGCCGCGGGCGAAGATCTTCACGCCGTTCACCACCAGCGCGAAGCCCTTGCCGTCGCTGTCCCGATCGACCGCGATGGAGCGAAAGCCGGTGCGACCGAGATCGATCTCACCCGAAGCCGTGCGCAGCCTCACGTCGTGCAGCGTCGGCTTGCCGTGGGTGTGGGGCCACCACTTCTCGACCTTGGGCAGAAGCAGAATACCCTCGAGATGATCATCGACACGCATCAGCGGCGCGCTGTGCTCACCGATCACCACGGTCGCGTCGCGATCATAGCGCAGCGAGATTTCCAGAACGCCGTCGTCACCGTGGAGCTTCGCGCGCAGATCGAAGTCCAGGCGTCGCTCGAGCAGCTTTATCGGCCGCCATGGGCCGACGGCATGCACGGGCGGGTTCCACCCGGTCATGTGGCCCAGCAGGCTCGTGCGCACGAGCCGGAGCGCATTGTTCTCGACCAGCTTCGTGCGCCAGCGCGCCCGGCCCTTGCGGCTTTCCAGTTCCTTGTCCAGCGAACGGAAAGCGATCAGCAGCTCGTTGTCACCGCTGAGATCGACCTCGACGTCGTGCGTCAGAAACATGTTGTCGGAGTCTAGGATCTTGGCGCCGTTCAGCCAGACCTCGGCGATGGTGGCGAGCCCTTCAAGGGACAAGACCTGCCTGCCGCTGCCGGAGAAGCGCGCGCGATACCAGACGTCCTTGTCGTGCAATGGCGTGGGCTGGGCGTCGTCCCACCGACCCGCGTTGCGCAGCGCTTCGGCGGCGGTGCCCGGCACGGGGGCGGCGATCCAGCCGTGTATCGGCACCGGTTCGCCCGGCGCCGCGAGCGCCATCTGCCAGCCGTCGATCAAGCGAACCGAGCCACCGCCATCATGATCCGATCATAGTCCGCTTCGATCGAGTCGAGCACCAGCCTCGCCACATCGAAGCGCCGGCGGTTGGCCATGCGCGCGAGCTGGAACTGGATCGCCTTGGCGCCCTCGGCGATGCGCCGGGCCGCCGCGGCGGGCTCGGCGAGCGCCGGCTCGCCCAGCCAGTCGAGATAGGTGCCCAGCATCTCGAAGTTGGCGCCGAGCTGGCGCGGCAGATTGAAGGCATAGAGATGGAAGTAGCCCATGTCGCGCGCCGCCAGCGTCTCGAGATGCTGCGGCAGCGCGGCGCGCCAGGCCGCGATCGGATTGGCCTTCGGCCGCCGCTGAAGATGACCGCGCAACAGCTCGATCGAGCGCTGCCGCAGCGCCGCGCCGGTGAGCGCCACGCCGTCGCGCTTCACGAACTCGACATAGGGAAAGAGCTGATCGCCCGTCGGTTTGCGGAACAGCCCGTCATAGTCCTCGCCCGAGAGCTCGTGATAGCCGGTGTTGTGGAAATAGCCGAAGCGCTTGGCGGCCCGATCGAGGGCGACCGCGGCCAACGTCGTCTTCACATGCTCCTTGCGATAGGACGGGCCGGCGTCGGGCAGCCAGTGGCTGTCGACCTCGATCAGCACCGGCCGGCCGCGCTTGAGCTGGATGAGCGTGTGGCTCTCGACGGTGTCGTAGATCGCAAGCTCCTGCACCGCGAGGCCGAACAGTGCCTCCAAGTCCTCGAGCGGGAACTTGAAGAAGGTGAAGTGATCGCCCTCGAAATCCTGGCGCACTGTGAAGGCGAGCGCCGCCTCGGCGGGATGGCCGAGCGCCGGCAGGAGCTCGGCCCAGACATCGACGTAGCAGTTGGTCTCCACCCAGATGCGGTCGGGCGCATGCAGCGCCTGCGGCTTCCAGGTCGCCTCGCTCAGGCCGAGGATGTCGGCAGAATCAGAGTCCGAGGACATCGCGCACCGAAGAGGGCCAGCGCTCGACTGCCAGGCCGTGATGCTTGAGCAGCGCCAGCGTGATGCGCTCGACACCGAACCCGACGCAGGCGGTGTGGGCGGTCGCGCCCGACGCGGTCTCGATCTTCCAGGCGCGGCCGAACAGGTCGCGGTGATAGTTGAAGCTGACGCACGCCGTCGGATGTTCCTTCGCGTGGATCGGCACCAGCAATTCGAACTTCAGGCTCTCCTCGCGCTGGCTGGCGGCAAGCAGCCGTCCGGTACGCCCGAAGAACGGGTCGTTCGCGATGTCGACTTCGAAGGGCAGGCCGAACGAGCCGATGATCGCCTGCCCACGCTCCTTCCACTTCTCGCGAAACGCCAGCGCCTGCTCCTCGCTGCCCAGCCGCACATGCTCGCGCTGGCGGAACATCTGCATGCGTGCCGGATCGATCGAGGGCTCGTGGCGAAAGCACCAAGTATAGCAATCAACCAGCGCGCCCTCTTCCGGCAGCCGGCCGCGCGCGGCGACCGCGGGATAGACGCCGTAGCAGGCCGCCGGCGCCAGCGCGACCTGGGTCGTGCGCTGGCCCGCCGTCCAGTCGCCGCCCTGCGCCAGCGTCTCCAGCATCGCGCGATGGTCGGCGTCGTCGCCGGCGAAGCTGTGCACCGTGCCGACCAGCTGCGGCGAGCTGTTGAGATAGCCGCTTTGCTCGAGCTGCCATTTGCCGATGCCCGGCGGAAAACGCATCACATGCGGGCGATCGGGATCGCCGACCTTGCCGATGGCGGCATTGATGCCCTCGACCATGCGCTCGAACAGGCCGCTGCGACCGTACAAGCCGTCGACTCCCATGGAGATCAGCAGGCCGGCCTGCAGCAGCTCGTCGCGATAGGCGCGCTGGAGGTCCGCTACCGTCATTCGAGCAGGCCTGGGTCTTCGCGCAGCGCCATGAGGAGGTTGCCGGTGTTGGCCAGGATGCGGTCGTTGTTGACCATCAAGGCCGCCGAATGGGCATCGCGCAAGTGGCGGCCGAGGCTGTAGGGCGAGTCGTTGCGATAGCCGGCCAGGCCGCAGACCAGCAGGCACTGGTTGATGACCTGCACCGCCATCCGAGAGGTGCCGGTCTTGAGGTTGTTCATGGCGACGGCGAACGCCGGTGCCGCGATCTCGTCCTCCGAGACCAGCGCCGCCTCGTAGTGACGCAGCGAGCCGACGACGGTCGCCTTCATGAGCTGCAGCTGGCTCGACGCCTCGGCAAGCCGCGCGGCGCTCGACGGCGCGCCGCCCTTCTTGCGCGCCTGCGCCCGCACGTAAGAGCGGGCGCGCGCCACCGCGTCGGTGGCGATGCCGAGCCACAGCGCGCTCCACACCAGGTGCGAGACCGGCAGCATGGTCATTGCCGAGACATCGGCGTAGGGCGCCGGGACGACCTGCGCCATCTCGCCGCCCGCCCGCAGCCGGTAGCCGTTGGAGCAGGTGCCGCGCATGCCGAGCGTATCCCAGGCGCTCTCCTGCTCGAGCTCGTAACCCATTTTGGGCACCACGACGATCACCTGGTCGGAAGCCGGCGAGTCCGGCGTGCGCCGCGCCGTGACCAGGATGCCGTCGGCCTCGGCGCCGTAGGAGATGACCGTGGCTTCCTTGACGAGCTTGAAGCGGCCGTCCTGCGGCTCGATCGCGCAGACGCTGGAGCGCACATCGCCGCCGACGCCCGCTTCCGAGGTCGCCGAGGCGAGCAGGAGCTGGTCCCGCGCCACGCGCATCAGGAAGTCCTTCAGCCAGGCATTGCCCTCGGCATGCCGCACGATGCAGGCGACCTGGATCTGGTGCATTGCATAGATCATCGCCGTCGCGGCGCAGCGCTGGCCGAGCTCGTGGCAGATCGCCACCACGTCGGCGATGCCGGCCCCTGCGCCGCCCTCGGCCCTGGGCACCATGATGCCCAGCAGCTTTTCCTTCCTCAGCGCGGCGAAGGCCTCGGCGGGGAAGCGCGCCCGCCGGTCGACGTCATCGGCATGTCGGGAGGCAGTTTCGACGCCCACCGCGCGTGCCGCGGCGAGCCACGGCGTCATGCCGCCTCGGCCTTGACGCCCGCTTCGGCCAGGGCTTCGGCAATCGACTTGATGCTGGCGAAGGTCCGGCGGCGCAGCAGCCGGTCGGGCAACTCGATATCGAACGCCTCCTCCAGCGACAGCATCAGATTGACCGTGGCATGCGAATTGAGGCCCGCGGCATACAAATCTGCATCTTCCGCCAGACCGTCTACGTTAACTTGCAAATAGTCCGTCCCCTTCAGGATGGACCGGATTTGAGCTTCGACCCGATTGTACACTGGCATGCTCCCCCAATGCTGCCACGGGTTGGTTTCCCGGCCAATCCCGTGATACAATTATATCGCAATGTAACTGAAGTTTCTAGGGCTGATGGGGGCCCCGGTCAACTGACTCCGATTGCGTTCAATGGCTGCTTCGGCTGGTTCCACAGCCCGTCCGAAGGCAAGCAGAGGGAAGTCGCGGTCCTGATCTGCCAGGGCGTCATGCGGGAGGCCGCGCTCGCCTACTGCTCGATGCGGTACCTGGCGGACGAGCTTGCCATGGCCGGCTATCCCGCCCTGCGCTTCGACTACCCTGCGGCCGGCAACTCCGTCGATGCCGACCTCAACGACAGCGGGCGTCACTGGACGGCATGGCAGGAAAGCATCGAGGCGGCCATCGAATGGCTGCACGGTCAGGGCGTGCGGCGCGTCGTGCTGTGCGGCCTGAGCGGCGGCGCCACCCTCGCCGCTCTGGTCGCGGCGCGGCGCTACGACATCGCCGGCCTGCTGCTGTTCGAGCCGGCGGTCGTCGGCCGCAGCTACATCCGGCAGATGATCCTCGAGGCCGACCTGCAGAGCGGCCAGTCGATGCCGCGCGAGCTCGGCCTCGAGATCCGAGAGAACAGGTTCGGCCCCAAGAGCGTCGAGCAGATCGCCGCATTCGACCTGCGCAAGCTCGAGCTGCGCGCCGGGATGAAGGTCGCGGTCTTCGCGCGTCCCGAAAACAAGGCGGTCGACGGTTGCGTGAAAGCCTGGGTGGCGCGCGGTGTGGAGGCCAGCCAGCACGGCTTCGAGGGTCTGCACGTCCTGCTGCACTACGACACGCTGGCCGAGCAGGATCTCGGGGACTTCACGCGCGCGATCTCCTGGCTGCGACAGGCAGTGCCGCCGGCGGCGCCCTCCGACACCCCGCTCAACCTGCCCGTGGTCGTGCTGCAGCCGCCGGGCTGCATCGACATGCCGCTGAAATTCGGCCCGGAAAACAGGCTTTTCGGCATGCTCTGCCGGCCCGATCGCGGCAGCACCGAGGAGATGGTGCTGATCCCGAGCGGCGGCCGCGAACCGAGCTTCGGCGCAGCACGGCAGAACGTGGTGCTGGCGCGCAAGCTGGCGCAGATCGGCATTGCCTCGTTCCGCTTCGACTTCGCCGGGCTGGGCGACAGCCTGGGACCGCCGGGAAGCGAGCGCACCTTCAGCCACGCCTTCACCGACCGCATCGCCGACGTGCGTGCGGCGGTCGACGCCATGGAGACGCTGGGCTTCAGCCGTTTCACCATCCACGGACTGTGCCTCGGAGCGTTCCATGCGCTGCAGGCCGCCGCGGTCGATCCGCGGCTGTCGTCGCTGGTGCTGATCAACCTGCCATTGTTCTCCGTGCCGACGGCCAACGTGCTGGGCCAGCTCGAGCAGCGCGGCCGGTCGGCCGGCGAGTATCTCGGCAAGCTCGCGCGGCCAGGCAGCTGGGCGAACCTTCTGCGCGGCCGGACCAACCGCGCCGCCCTGACCCGTGCCGTGATGTTCCACCTGCAGGCCAATACGGTCGGGTTGCTGACGCGGACGGCGCGCCGCCTGGGCCTGCTGCCCGGCCAGAGCTTCGCGCATCGCGCAATGGCGACGCTGTCCAAACGGGGCGCGCGCACGCTCTATCTCTTCTCGACCGGGCCGGAGGACATCGAGGCGTTCGCCGCCGAGTTCGGCCCCGACGGTGCCGGCCTCGCCGCTTATCCGGGAGCAGAGATGCGGGTCGTGCCCGGCATGGACCACTCCCTCACCATCACCTCGGGCAGGGTCCCGGCCGAGGCCATGATGACCGAGTTCGTACTGGCCGGCCGGAAGCAGCCGGGGCGCGCCGGTTCGTAGCAAATTGTATCGCGGATGCCGGTAAAGTGTGTCGCGGCACCGCCCTCCAAGGCCCCAGTCATCGACCATGGGCGTGCTGCAGGCGGCGTTCCCGCCGGCGGCTCCATTGCGAGAGGGCGAAGCAGGACAGCCAGTAGATCGTCCCGGCGAAGACATAGGCCTCCATGTTCATGCCGACCCAGGCCGGGTCAGCGAGGGCAGCCTGGGCGATGCCCAGAAGGTCGAAGATCGAGACGATCAGGACCAGCGTGGTGTTCTTGAACAGGGCAATGACCTCGTTGGTCATAGCGGGCAGGGCGATTCGCAGCGCCTGGGGCAGCACGATCATGCGCTGGATGCGCCAGTAGCCGAGACCGAGCGCCTGGGCCGCCTCGATCTGGCCCTCGGGCAGCGCCTGCAGCCCGCCCCGCACCGCCTCGGCCATGTAGGCCGCGATCACGAAGGCGAGGCCGATCACCGCGCGGGCCAGCCGGTCGACGTCGAACCCGGTCGGCATGATCAGCGGCAGCAGCAGCGAGGCGAGGAAGATCACGGTGATGATCGGTACGCCGCGCCAGAACTCGATGAACACCACCGACGCGAACCGGACCAGCGGCAGGCAGGAGCGCCGGCCGAGCGCCAGCAGGATGCCGAGCGGAATGGCGATCAGGCCGGCATAGATCGTGAGGAACAGGGTCAGCATCAGGCCGCCCCATTCCCGCGTCTCGACCAGGCGCAGGCCGGTGCCCCAGCCGCCATGCAGCAGCACGATCGCCACGATCGGCAGCACGAGGACAGCGGCGAAGGTGGCGCTGCGGCGATGCGGCAGGGCGGGCCATGACAGCGCCGCGGTCACCAGCACCCAGAGGGCGCCGACGATGTCGACCCGCCAGCGCTCCGGCACGGGATACTGGCCGTACATGAACTGGCTGAAGCGCACGCGCACGAACACCCAGCAGGCGCCGCTGCCCTTGCAGTCGTCGCGGCTCGTGCCGTGCCAGGTCGCATCGAGCAGCAGCCAATGCACCAGCGGCACAGAGATGCGCCAGACGATGTAGGCGCACACCAGGGTGATGGCCGCGTCGAGAGGCGTCGCGAACAGACGCTGCCGCAGCCAGGCGATGGCGGTCATCGGGTCACCAGGGTGCGCGTCATCGCGTCACCAACCTGTGCCGCGCGTTATACCAGTTCATGAACAGCGACACGGCGAGGCTGAGCGTCAGGTAGATCGCCAGGGTGATGGCGATGATCTCGATCGACTGGCCGGTCGAGACCAGCGCCGAACCCATGAACACCGCGACGATCTCGGGGTAGGCGATCGCCGCGCCGAGCGAGGAGTTCTTGATCAGGTTGAGGTACTGGCTGGTGAGCGGGGGAATGATCACCGGCATGGCCTGCGGGATCACCACCAGCCGCACGATGCGGCCCGACGTCAGGCCGAGCGCGCGCGCAGCGTCGATCTGGCCCTGGCGCACCGACAGGATACCGCCGCGCACCGCCTCGGCGATGAAGCCCGCCGTGTAGGTCGAGAGTGCGGCGAACAAGGCCACGAACTCCGGCACCAGCACGAATCCGCCGCGATAGTTGAAGCCGCGCAGGGTCGGCACGTCCCAGCCGGTGGCCGCGGCGCCGAGGGCAAGCGCCAGGACCGGCAGCGCGCCGCAGGTCACGAAGCCGACCAACCAGGTCGGAAAGTCACGGCCGCTCCGCGCCTGCCGCGCGCGGGCCCAGCGGGCGAGCGCCCATTGCGCCGCGACCAGCCCGACGATCGCCAGCAGCGCCAGCCGCAGGCCGGTCAGGTCATCCGGCGTCGGGATCGAGAGGCCGCGGCGATTGAGGAACGCGACCCCGAAGAAGCCCAGGCTTTCGCGCGGCGTCGGCAGTGCGGCGAGCACGCCGAAGTACCAGAAGAGAATGAAGAACAGCAGCGGGATGTTGCGGACGAACTCGACGTAGACGCCGGCGAGGGTCGACAGCAGCCAGTTGCGCGACAGCCGCAGGAGGCCGACGGTGAAGCCGATCGCGGTGGCCACCACGATCGACACCGCCGAGACCAGCAGCGTGTTGACGATGCCGGTCCACAGCAGCGCCAGGATGGTGTCGGAGGGCCGGTAGCCGGTGAGGTTGAACGGCACCTCGATGCCGCTGTCGCGCCACAGGAACTGGAAGCCCGAGGCGATGCCGGCCCTGACCATGTTCTCCGACGCGTTGCGCACGAAGAACCAGAGGAGGGCGACCAGGACGACCGCCCCGGCCGCCTGCCACAGGATGTCGCGAACCTTGCGGTCGCGGAGGAACTTCATCGTTGCCGGAAGCGCGGCTCTCCAGCGATCACTGGAACGGTGGGCTGTAGAGCAGGCCGCCCTTGGTCCACAGCTCGTTGCTGCCGCGCTTCAGCTTGAGGGGCGAACCCATGCCGACGGTGCGCTCGTAGCTCTCGCCGTAGTTCCCCACCTGCTTGACGATGTTGTAGGCCCAGTCGTTGGACAGCCCCATCATGTCGCCGAACTTGCCTTCGACGCCCAGGATGCGGCGGACTTCGGAGTTGGTCGACTTGGCCTTCATCTCGTCGACGTTCTTCGAAGTGATGCCGAACGCCTCCGAAGCGATCTGCGCGTTCAGAACCCAGCGCACGATCAGCTGCCAGCGCTCGTCGCCCCAGCGCGTCACCGGACCCTGCGGATCGTTGGAGATGATCTCGGTCAGGATCTGGTGCTCGGCCGGATCCTTGAACTTGATGCGCTGGCCGGCAAGCGCGCCGATGCCCGCGGTGTAGGCGTCGCAGCGGCCCTGGTCGTAGGCCGAGATGGCGTCGTCGTTCTTCTGGAAATTGATGATCGTGACCTTGAGGTTGCGCTCGCGGAACCAGTCGGCCGCGGTCTTCTCCTCCGTCGAGCCGGCGGCGACGCAGATCGTGGCATCGGCGAGGTCGGCGACCTTGCTCACCTTGGCCTTGGTGCGCACCACGAAGGTCTGGCCCTCGTAGAAGTTGATGCCCTGGAAGTTCACGCCCAGCGTGGCGTTGCGCGAGAAGGTGATGGTGGTGTTGCGCGCCAGCACGTCGACCTGACCCGACTGCAGCACTGGCCAGCGCTGCTGCACCGAAGTCGGCGTGTATTTCACCTTGCTCGCATCGCCCAGCACCGCGGCGGCCAGCGAGCGGCAATAGTCGACATCGAGGCCCGACCATTCGCCCTTGTCGTTGGCGTAGGAGAAGCCCGGCAGGCCGAGATGGACGCCGCATTCGATGTTGCCGCGCGCCTTGACCGCATCGAGCGTCGGGCTGGGCGCCAGCTGCTGGGCCCCCGCGGACGTCGCGACGAGGCATGCGATCGCGGCGGCAAAGCCGTAGAACTTCATGTGAAAACTCCCCTCAACAGTCGTTGCCCGATACCGTACAAGCCTCGACGTGCCCCGTAAATCGAACCCCGAAAACGGCCGTGTTCCCGGCCTGACCAACCTGCACAGCCACGCCTTCCAGCGTGCCATGGCAGGCTTGACGGAGCGCCGCGGCGGCGAAAGCGATTCTTTCTGGACCTGGCGCGAGCAGATGTATCGCTTCGTCGAGCGGCTGACGCCCGACGACCTCGAGGCGATCGCCGCGCTGGCCTACCTGGAGATGCTGGAGGCAGGCTTCACCTGGGTCGCCGAGTTCCACTACCTCCATCACCAGCCCGACGGCCGGCCCTACGCCAACGTCGCCGAGATGTCCGAGCGCATCGTCGCCGCCGCGACCGATGTCGGCATCGGCCTGACCCTGCTGCCGGTCCTCTACCGCCAGGGCGGTTTCGGCGGCAAGCCGCCGTCCGACGCGCAGCGCCGGTTCCTGAACGATCGCGACTCCTATGCACGGATCATGGAAACCAAGGTTCCCGGCGGCCGCATCGGCATCGCCCCGCACTCGCTGCGCGCCGTGACGCTCGACGATCTCACATGGGCCGCCGCGACGTGGCGCGGCCAGCCGGCGCACATCCATGTCAGCGAGCAGACGCGCGAGGTCGAGGACTGCCTCGCCGCGCACGGCCGCCGGCCGATCGACCTGCTGATGGACACCGTCGAGATCGACCGGCACTGGTGCCTCGTTCATGCGACCCACGCCGATGCCAACGAGCGGGCGCGCATCGCGAAGGCGAAGGCCGTCGTCGGCCTCTGCCCGGTCACCGAGGCCAATCTCGGCGACGGCCTGTTCGACGTGCCCGACTTCCTCGGCAACGGCGGCCGCTTCGGCGTCGGCTCGGATTCCAACGTTCGCATTTCCGCCGCCGACGAGCTGCGCACCCTCGAATACGGCCAGCGCCTGATCCATCGCCAACGCAACGTACTGGGCGACGCTCGCCAGTCGACCGGCCGCCACATGTTCGAGGCGGCGCTCGACGGCGGCGCGCAGGCCTCCGGCGCGACGGACGACGCGGTCGTCACTCTCGATACGGCCGGTCTCCGCGGCGACGCCATCCTCGACCACTGGCTTTTCGCCGCCGACAATGCGGCCATTGTGTCGGTTGAACGCAACGGTGTGCGGCTGGTCGATCACGGACGACACCGCGACCGCGACCGCATTGCCGCACGCTACCGCAAGACGCTCGCCCGCCTGCTCGGCTGAGCTTGCCGACCCGCCGAACTGCCAATGACTGCCACGCGCCGTGGCAGCGTTCCGTTGCAGCCTGGCCAACGTTTTCCCCATTTTCTGCCAAACTGCCCGCACCTCCCGTCCCCTCCGCGGAAAACACCCGCTCCCGAGGACTCGGCTGGGCGCCCGAAGTGGGGGATTTCGAATTTCGGCCATCAGGGCGCCACCCTGCCCCAAGGCACGCCGAAGGCCTATTAGGGGCAATGGACGAAGGCGCTGCCTCCGGGTTCACAGCTCTTCCGAAGAGCCCATTGCCCAGGACGGCTTTGTTATACCGCCTTTATCCCCAGATTTGTCCACACGCCCACCCGTGGTGTGGAAGCTAAACCTTCATCAGCGCATACAGCACCCGGCTCAGCGGGCTGTCGGCGTCGGCGAGCTGGCGCGGCTCCTCGAAATGGTTGGGGGAGAAGACCTCGGTGCGGCTCGCCAGCCGGCCCATGCCCTCCAGCGCGTCGGCGAAGACCCGCGCCTGGCGGCGGAACTCGGGGCTGTCGCCGACCGACCACGCCACCGCAACGGGACATCGGATGCGGCCGAGATGGCGCATGGCGCTGGCGGCATCGAGCTCCTCTGCCGTGATCTTCACGTATTTGCTGCGCGCCGACAGCATCGGCGCGTGCAGGTCGTACATGCCGCTGATCACCAACGCGCCCTTGACCGGCGGATCGTCGAGCAGCACGCAGCTCGCCAGATGCGCGCCGGACGAATGGCCGGCGAGATAGACCTTGTCGGGGTCGCCGCCGAAGCTCGCCGCGTTGCGCACCGTCCAGTCGACAGCCTCGCGGCATTGCCGGACCATCGTCGGCAGCGACACCTCGCTCACATTGTTGAACTCGGGCACCACCAGCGCGGCGCCGCGGCCCGTTACGGCCGGCGCCGGATAGATCGTGTCCTGGCGCGCGCCGCGCAGCCACGCGCCGCCATGCAGGTAGACCAGAACCGGCGCCTTCGTGGCACCCGGCGGGGCGAAGACGTCGAGCTCCTGCTTGTCACTCCTCCCGTAGCGCTCGGTGCGCGGCGGCATCTTCTGACGCACGGCCTCGCAGTCCTTGCGGATCTCGGCCTGGATCGCATCGCGATGCGGCGCCCAGACGAGCTGATCGTAGGCCTGGTCGAGCTGTTCCTGCGTATAGTCGAGGAATACCCTGTCGTTCGTCATGGCCGGACGCAACACGACTATCGCCTGCGCTGCAAGGAGAACCGCATGAAGCTCGCCGGAAAAATCGCGTTGATCACCGGCGGCTCGCGCGGCATCGGCCGCGCCACGGCGCTCGCCTTCGCCGCCGAAGGCGCCGACATCGCCTTCTGCCATCTGAACGACGAGGCCAAGGCCGACGAGACGGCGGGCGAGATCCGCGCCCTCGGCAGGCGCGCCCTGCACCGCTCTGTCGATGTCGCCGACGTCGCGGCCGGGCGGGCCTTTGCCGGAGAGGTGGCGCGCGCCCTCGGGCCGGTCGACATCCTGTTCAACAACGCCGGCATCAACATCCGCAAGCCGTTCGAGGCCTACACCGAGGAGGAGTTCGACCGGATCCTCTCGGTCCACCTGAAGGGCATGTTCTTCATGGCGCAGGCGGTCTATCCGGCAATGGTGACCCGCGGCCAGGGCTGCATCATCAACGTCGCCTCGCAGCGTGGCCTGAAGGGCGCGATCAATTCGGCGCCCTACTCCGCCGCCAAGGCCGCGATCATGGGTTTCACGCGCGCACTCGCGTGGGAAGCGACGCCGAAAGGCGTACGCGTGAACGCCATCGCGCCGGGCCCGATCGTCACCGACCTGACGGCGACCATGACGCCCGCCGACCGCCAGGCTTTCATCGACTCGCTGCCGATCGGCCGCTTCGGCCGGCCGGAGGAGATCGCCGCGACCGCGCTGCTGCTCGCCGGCCCCGACGGCGGCTTCTATGTCGGCGCGACGCTCTCACCCAACGGCGGCGACGTGATGTATTAGGGCCGTTGTCATTCTCATCGGACCGCGAGGCCCTGGCCTGAGCGGAGCTGAAGGCTCCACGCCCGCCTTACGAGTCATGAGCGGGCCTGGAGGCCCGCGGTCCAATGAAAAGATCTGCTCGGCCTTGATGCCAGCGAACTTGATCACCTTCGCCCGCTTCTCGGTGGCCTCCGAGATGATCGCCCCGAACTCCTGAGGGGAGCCGCCGACCACCGTGCCGCCCAGTTTGACGATCCGGGTCTTGATTGTGGGAGCGGCGAGGCCGGCAAAGCCGCTGGCCTCGTAGCCGGGCACGAAATCGGCCATCGGCGGAACATCCGGGAACACGTCAAGGCGGGTCGTCACCGCGAGCGCGCGCAGCTTGCCGGCCTTGATCTGCTGGATCGCCTTCGACACCGGCGCGAAGGTCACCTGCAGATGGCCGCTGATCAGATCGTTGATCGCGAGCGCTCCGCCGCGATATGGCACGTGCAGCCGATCCACCGCGGTCATCATCTTGAACAGCTCGCAGGAGATGTTCTGCGGCGTGCCCCGGCCGGCTGACCCGTAGTTGATCCTGCCCGGGTTTGCCTTGGCATGGCCGATGGGCTCGGGGATCGTCCTGGCGGGAACCGACGGATTCACATACCGCCTATCGACCCTTGTCCAACCGGCTACGGGCGGTGCTGCCAATCGCGGCAGGATCGAAAGGCGTGCTCTGATAGATCTCGTTGATCCAGTTGCCGAACAGCAGATGGCCGTGGCTGCGCCAACTGTTCGTTGGCGGCCGCGAGGGATCGTCGCCGGGGAAATAGCGGACGGGGAGCTGGTTGCCGCCGTCGCGGCGATATTCCGCCCCGAGGGTAGCCGTGTCGTATTCGAGGTGATTGAACATGTGGAGCGAACGATGCAGCGGGTCCTCGACCAGGCAGAGACCGGCCTCGTCGCTCTCGGCCAGGACGCGCAATCCACGGTCCCTCGGAAGGTCGGCCGAACGGACTTCCGTCCAGCGCGAGACCGGCACGTCGAAGACGTCGGAGAAGCCGCGCAAATAGGGCGAGGTCGGCGCCACGTTCCGGTGAGGGAAAACGCCGAACGCCTTACGGGGAAGCTCGTGCTTCGGCACGCGGTGGAAGTGATGGAGGGCGGCCTGCGCCGCCCAGCAGAGCGTGAGGCAGCCGTGGACGTGCGTCTGGGTCCAATCGAGGATCGATTGCAGCTCGCGCCAGTAGGTGACCTCCTCGAAGGGCAGGCGCTCGATCGGCGCGCCCGTGATGATGAAGCCGTCGAAGCGTCTGGTGCTGACGTCGGACCATGGCTGATAGAAGGCTGCGATATGACCGGCCGGAGTATTGCGGGCGACGTGATCGGTGATCCGCACCAGGGTCAGCTCGATCTGCAGCGGCGTCGCGCCGAGCAGCCGGGCGAGCTGGGTTTCCGTGCTGATCTTGTCCGGCATCAGGTTCAGCAGGCCGATCTGCAGCGGCCGGATGTCCTGCCGCACGGCATCGGATTCACGCATGACCAGGACGCCTTCGGTCTCGAGCGTGCGGCGGGCGGGTAGATCGTCGGGAATTGTAATCGGCACTGCGCGTCGTTCCTCGGTACGGGGTCGACGCCCAGGTGGCTTGATCCGTTGGTTGCCGGCTCGGCCACATCCTCCTTGCGGAGCTCCACCTTGCCCGGATCGGCAGGTTGGCGTTGGGCGTCTTCCCAACTCTTGATGCTATGCTTCTTCCTATAAGGCCGGACCCGCGTTAGCAAGGCGCGAGCATGGTTCGGCAGCAACCCCGGGAGCGAGACACATGGCGACGACCGACCTGACCCCAGGCCTCAAGGCAGAGATCGTCACGACCGTCGACGACAAGCTGGTGGTCACGCACATGGGCGGTGACGGCGTGCTGTCGACCCCATCGATGATCGGCCTGATGGAGCGGGCCGGCATCCAGGCCGTGCAGTCTCATCTGCCCGAAGGCCATACCACCGTGGGCTTCGAGGTGAACGTGAAGCACTTCGGCGCCACGCCCAAGGGCAAGAAGGTGACGGTGCGCGCCGAGCTGCTCGAGGTCGACGGCCGCAAGCTCCGCTTCAAGGTCGAGGCGTACGACGAGGACAAGAAGGTCGGCGAAGGCACGCACCGCCGCGCCATCGTCGCGATTCAGCGCAAGGCCTGATCCAGTGGACCGCGGACCTCCAGGTCCGCATCATGATTCATGAGCGGACCTGGAGGTCCGCGGTCCCATGAATGCGAAGTTCTACTCCGCCGCGCGGCGCAGCGGCTTGTCGCGACGCAGCTCGGCGACGCGCGCCTGGGTGTAGACGTCGCTCCAGTTGGTCAGAGAGGCGTCGGTGACCTCGCGCGGATCGTAGTCGCGCGCCGGCAGTGCCATGCGCTTGCCGCCGAGATGCACCGCGTGAATCCGGCTCTTGTCGAGCAGGATCGAGATGTTCTCGAGCGGCGAGCCGTCGATCGCGATGTAGTCGGCGCAGCGGCCGGGCTCGAGCCGGCCGACCCGCTCGCTATCGGCGAGGAAGCGGGCGTTGGTCCGGGTCGCGGCGATCAGCGCCTCGGCCGGGGTCAAACCGAGGTCGTTGACGAAGATCTCGACCTCGCGCGCGTGCCATTCGCCGTAGGGCGTGACCGCGAAGCCCGAATCGGTGCCGGCCATCATCGGCACGCCGGCCTTGTGGGCCTTGGCGAGGTTGGCGCAGGAGCGTTCGTAGGTGCGCCGCTCGTACTCGACGCGGCCCTTCACGGCGGCGGGCTCGTGCGCCTGGGTGAACTCCAGGGTGTTGAGGTGAAAGGTGAGCGTGGGCGCGATCGCCGAGCCGCTCTTCAGCATCGCGTCGATGCATTCGTCGTCGAGGTCGTAGGCGTGGAAGATCAGGTCGACGCCGGCGCGCGCCGCGTAAAGCGTCGCCTCGCGGCCGATCGCGTGGACCACCGCCTTGCGGCCGAGGCGCTGAATCTCGCGCACCATGACCGTGGTCTCCTCCTCCGTGAAGGCCGCGATCAGCGAGCCGTCGGGCCGGCGATGGATGCCGTCCATCGCGATCTTGACGCAGTCGACGCCGTTCTTGGCCTGGACGCGGATCTCCTCGATCGCCTCGTCGCGACTCCTGACCAACCGGCCGATCGACGTCGACGGCACGCCGATCCAGCTCGGATACCAGTCGGTCAGGCTCTGGCGCGCGGTGATGTAGGGCCCGGCGGCGGTGACGCGCGGCCCCTCGAACAGGCCGGCGCGGATGGCGTTGCGGATCGACAGGCTGACCTGGCCGGCGTCGCCGGGCGAGCACAACGCCGTGTAGCCTGCCGCCAGCATCTTCTGGGCGAAGAACAGGCCGCGTAGCGCGCGGAACTCGAGCGGGCTGTAGAGGTCGATATCCTCCTCGCTCTTCGCATTGCCGTAGGCGAGATGGGTGTGCACGTCGATCAGGCCCGGCATGACGAATTGTTTGGAGTAATCCAGCACCGTCTCGCCGGGGGCGACCTTGGGCGCCTGTTTCGTCGGGCCGACGAACTCCAGGATGCCGTGCTCGTCGTGCACGAGTGTCTGCCCGGGGCGGCCCTCCTGGTCGCCGGCGCTGAACAGGGTCCCGCAACGCACATGTGTCTTCATGGCTGTCCCCTCGGCTGTAAGGCGATAGAGTCTTACCATGCTCGCAGACCGATATGACCTGCCTTTGTCCACGACGTCCGCCGCCGCCCGGGACGCCTACGTCGAGGGCTGCGACCGGGCATTGACCTTCTATCCGGGCGCGCTCGAAGCCTACGACCGCGCCCTTGCCGCCGATCCCGCCTTTGCCCTTGCCCATGCCGGCAAGGCGCAGGTCCTTCTGCGCGAGGGCAAGGTGCCCGACGCGCGGGCGGCGTTGGCGTCCGCCGGCAAGGTCGCTGCCGGCCTGCCGGCGCGCGAGGCCAGTCACATCGCGTTCCTGGAGCTGGTGTTCGCCGGCAAGACCGATGCCGCCATTGCCGCCCTGCACGAGCACCTGGCGACCTGGCCGCGCGACGCCGTCGTGCTGTCCACGGCCGCCAACCCCAACGGCCTGATCGGCGCCTCCGGCCGCCTCGGGCAGAAGCACGCGATTGCCGTGCTGATGGACGGCCTCGCCCCGAAGTACGGCGACGATCCGTGGTTCCTGGCGCACCACGCCATGGCGCTGTCCGAGGACGGGCAGCTCGCCGCTGCTCGGCCGAAGATCGAGCGGGCCGTGGCGATGAAGTCCGACAACGCTCATGGTGCGCACGGCTTCGCGCATGTCTGCTACGAGAGTGGGGAGCCGGACACGGCGCGGGCCTACCTGTCCGACTGGCTGCCGACCTATCCGCGCGACGGCTTCTTCCACGGTCACCTGAGCTGGCACTTCACGCTGATCGAGCTGCTGACCGGCCGGTGGGACGACGCGCTGCAACGCTACCGCGATGCGATCGCGCTCGACCGGCACAGTGGCGGGCCCCAGCAGCGCATATCGGATGGCGCCGCCTTCCTGTGGCGGTCGGAACTCGCGGGCCATCCGCGCGACGCCGCGGCCTGGCGCGCGCTCCATGGCTACGCGAAGGAGGCACTGCCGCAGCCGGGCAACGGCCTCTACGACCTGCATGTCATCCTCGCGATGGCGGTCATGGGCGATGACGCCCCCCTCGAGGCTCGCCTCCAGCGTATGGAGGCGCTGGCGCGTGAAGGACGCTACCCGTCCGGCTCCTACCTGCCGTCGCTGGCGCGCGGACTGTCCGCTTTCGAACGCGGCGATTTTGGCGGAGCGATCGAAGCGCTCGTCCCCCTCATTGGGCAGAACGAGCGCATCGGCGGCAGCCGCGCGCAGCACGACCTGATCGAGGCCACCCTGCTGAAGGCCTGTCTCGATGCCGGCCGACCAGAAGAGGCCCAGCGCCTGCTTGCCGCGCGCCGCCCCGGCGCGTCCGGCGTTCCGGTGAAAGGGATGACGGCCGTCCACTGAGCAGCGGCGCTCTTGTGCTGGGGGCGCGCTCCAGTGGCGCGATCATCGCCTGCAACAACGAAAGACGCGCGACTGGAGTCGCGCGCCCCCGGCGCAAGACAGGCAATACTTTCACTTCTGGGTGTCATGTCGAAACGTCGGCCGGGCTGATCCTTCCGGCCTCGGCGTGGCGATGCTAAAACGCGGCCGTATCGGAGGAAATCATGGTCGCCAGCATCGGTCACTACATCGACAACAAGCCCGTCGCGGGCAAGAGCGGCCGCAGCGGCGACGTCACCAACCCGGCGACCGGCGAGGTCACGGCCAAGGTCGCGTTCGCCTCGGTCGAAGAGGTCGATGCCGCGGTGCAGATCGCCAAAAAAGCGCAGGTCGCGTGGGGCAACACGCCGCCGATGCGCCGCCAGCGCGTCATGTTCAACCTCAAGAACCTGCTCGAGAAGCATACCGACGAGCTGGCGCGCCTCCTCTCGCTCGAGCACGGCAAGACCTTCGACGATGCCAAGGGCGAGGTCGAGCGCGGTCTCGAGGTCGTCGAATTCGCCTGCTCGATCGCCCATCACATGAGGGGCGACTTCACCGAGCAGGTCGCGACCGAGATGGACACCTGGTCGATCCGCCAGCCGCTGGGCGTGGTGGCCGGCATCACGCCGTTCAACTTCCCGATCATGATCCCGTGCTGGATGGGCGCGATGGCGGTGGCCACGGGCAATGCCTTCGTCCTGAAGCCGTCGGAGAAGGATCCGTCGGCGCCGATGCTGCTCGCCGAGCTCTACAAGGAAGCCGGCGCGCCGGCCGGCATCTTCCAGGTGATCAACGGCGACAAGGTCGCGGTCGATGCGCTGATCAAGCATCCCGACATTCCGGCGATCTCGTTCGTCGGCTCGACCGCCATCGGTGAGTACGTCTATCACTCGGGGACGGCGATGAATAAGCGCGTCCAGGCGCTGTGCGGCGCCAAGAACCACATGGTGGTGATGCCCGACGCCGATCTCGACCAGGCGACCGACGCATTGATCGGCGCGGCCTACGGCGCCGCCGGCGAGCGCTGCATGGCGATCTCGGTCGCAGTCGCGGTGGGCGATGTGGGCGACAAGCTGATTCAGAAGCTGGCGCCGCGCGTGCAGGGGCTGAAGGTCGGCCCGGGCCTCGACCCGCAATCGGAGATGGGACCTCTGGTGACGCGCCAGCATCGCGACAAGGTGATGGGCTATGTCGACCAGGGCGTGAAGGAAGGCGCAAAGCTCGTGGTCGACGGCCGCAGCCTGAAGCTGCAGGGCTATGAGAACGGCAACTTCATGGGCGGTTGCCTGTTCGACGAGGTGAAGCCGGAGATGTCGATCTACAAAGACGAGATCTTCGGGCCCGTCCTGTCGGTGGTGCGCAGCAAGAACTTCGACGACGCGATCAAGCTGGTGAACGACCACGCCTACGGCAACGGCACGGCGATCTTCACCCGCGACGGCGACGCCGCACGCACCTTCGCGTCGAACGTCAAGATCGGCATGGTCGGCATCAACGTACCGATCCCGGTGCCGGTCGCCTATCACAGCTTCGGCGGCTGGAAAGCCTCGGTGTTCGGCGACCACGGCATCTACGGCATGGAAGGCGTGCGCTTCTACACCAAGCTCAAGACCGTGACCGCGCGCTGGCCGACCGGCATCCGCTCGGGCGCCGAGTTCAACTTCCGGGCGCGCTGACGAGAAGCGACGGGCATCGACCACAACCGCGAGCGAGATCCATGGCCGAGCCCTTTCCGCTCGAACCGTCCCTGTGGGCGGCGACCGCTCCTCCTGCGGTCGCGACCCCGCCGCTGCAGGAGTCGACCAAGGCCGATGTCTGCATCGTCGGCGGCGGCTATTGCGGCCTCTCGACTGCGCTGCATCTTGCCGAACGCGGCATCAAGGCGGTCGTGCTGGAGGCCAAGGAGCCGGGCTTCGGCGGCTCGGGCCGCAATGGTGGTCAGGTCATCCCCGGCCTGAAGTTCGATCCCGACGAGCTCGAGACCATGTACGGCCCCAAGCGCGGGCCGCGACTCGTCGACTTCGTCAGCCGCACGGCCGACGTGGTGTGGGAGCTGATCGACAAGCACAAGATGGACGTGCCCAACACGCGTACCGGCTGGATCCAGAGCGCGATCTCGAGCCCGGCGGTCGGCCCGATCGAGGCGCGCGCAAAGCAGTGGCAGAAGCGCGGCGCGCCGGTGGACCTGCTCGACCAGAAGGAGACCGAGCGCTACGTCGGCCATGGCCAATACCTCGCATCCTGGATCGACCGCCGCGGCGGCGTGGTGCAGCCGCTCGGCTACGCGCGCGGCCTCGCCAGGGCGGCACTCGCGGCTGGCGCGACGATCCACGGCAACACGCTGGCGACCGGCCTCGAGCGCAAAGACGGCAAGTGGATCGTGAGCACCCGGCAGGGCGCGACGGTGACGGCCGACCGCGTGGTGATCGCGACCAACGGCTACACCGGCGATCTCTGGCCGCATCTGCGCCAGACCATCATCGCCGCCAATTCCTTCCAGGTCGCGACCAGGCCGCTGTCGGACAATGTCCGCAAGTCGATCCTGCCGGGCGGCCAGGCGACCTCCGATTCGCGCCGCATCGGGCTCTATTACCGGCTCGACCATACCGGCCGCTTCCTGCTGGGTGGCCGCGGGCCGATGCGCGAGCCCAGGAGCGCCGCCGACTGGGCGCATATCGAGACGATGATGGAAAAGATGTTCCCGCAGCTGAGGGGCGCCGGCATCGATTTCCGCTGGGGCGGCCGCGTGGCGATCACGCGCGATCACCTTCCCCATCTGCACGAGCCCGCGCCCGGCCTGCTGATCGACATCGGCTGCATGGGACGCGGCGTTGCCCTGCAGTCGGCGATGGGCCGGGCGATGGCGGCCTATATCGCGTCGGGCGATCCGATGGCCCTGCCGCTGCCGCCGGGCAAGGTCAAGCCGCTGCCGTTCCACGCTTTGAACAAGATCTACTTCCAGGCCTTCGTCACCTGGTACCGCTTCCTCGACCGGCGAGATGCCGGAGTCGCCTGACCTACTTCTTCTCGATGTTCCAGAACACCGTCACCGGCGATTCGAGCGCGCCCTCGACGTTCTTGCGCATCGCCGCCGGTTGGTACCACTGGCCAAGGAAGATGTGGGTCGGGTTCTCGGCCACGCGCTCCTGCATGGCGAGCGCCAGCGCCTTGCGCTTGCCCGGGTCGGGCTCGTCGGCGAACTGCGCGCGCAGCTTGACCAGCACCTCGTCCTTGGGCCAGCCGAACCACGCACCGTCGCCGACCGCGTTGGTGTAGGCGTTGGCCAGCGGATCGACGATGTCGACCGAGGCCGACGAGGTCATGAACACGTTCCAGCCGCCCTTGTCCGGAGGATCCTTCTTGGCGCGGCGGGTGACCAGCGTCTGCCAGTCCATCGACTGCATGTCGACCTTGAAGCCCGCCTTCTCCATCAGCGACTTGGCGACCGGCGCGAGGTTCGCCAGCACGTAGAGGTCGGTCGAGTGCATCAGGATGACCGGCCGGCCGTCATAGCCTGATTCCTTCACCAGCTCCTTGGCCCTGGTGAAGTTGCTGTCGAGCTTGTCCTCGAAGCCCTTGGTGCTGGCATAGGGCGTGTCGCACATAAACAGCGCCTTGCACACCTTGTAGTACTTGGGATTGCCGATCACGCCGTCGAGAAAGTCCTTCTGGTTGAAGGCGTAGTACAGCGCCTGCCGCGCCTTGGCGTTGTCGAACGGCGGATAGAGGAAGTTGAAGCGGAAGATGTACTGGTTGCCCCACTTGTTGAGGTTGACCAGCTTCACGTTGGGATCGGCCTCCATCACCTTGAACAGGTCGTGCTGCGGCGATTCGATCATGTCGATCTCGCCCTTGAGCAGCGCGTTCATCGCCGTCTGCTGGTCGGGGATGGCGACCCATTCGACGCGGTCGACCTTGGCGATCTTGCCGCCGGCCAGGCCCGAGGCCGGCTCGGGCCGCGGCTTGTACTTGGGGTTCTTCACGTAGACCGTCTTGTCGCCCGGCTTCCACTGGTCCTTCAGGAAGATGAAGGGTCCCGAGCCGGTGTAGTCGTCGATCTGCTTGTAGGGATCGGTCTCGGCCACCCGCTTGGGCATGATGAAGGCTGCCCCGGAGGGCTGAGCCAGCGCGGCCAGCATGATGCCGGTCGGCGACTTGAGCTGGATCTGGAAGGTCTTGGGATCGAGCGCCTTGACGTCGGCGACCTTGGTCCACAGCAGCTGCCCGTACGGCATGCGCACGGCCCAGCGCTTCAGCGACGGGATGACGTCGTCCGACGTCACCGGCGTGCCGTCGTGGAACTCGAGACCGTCGCGCAGCGTGAAGGTCCAGGTGAGATGGTCGGGCGACTCGGTCCACGAGTCGACCATCTGCGGCCTGACCTCGAGGTTGCCGTCCAGCGCGAACAGCGTGTCGTAGATCATGTAGCCGTGGTTGCGGACGATGTAAGCGGTCGTCCAAATGGGATCGAGAATCTTGAGATCGGAGTGGTTGACGACGCGGAAGGTCGTCTGGGCCCAGATCGTGTGGGCATGGGCCGAGCAGGCCAGCGCCAATGCCGCAAGGAACGCCACTGTACGCTTGACCATACGTGCCTCCCTTATATTTGGAGGCATCCTGGGCCGCGTCAGGCGGCCTTGGCAAGCTTCCGGCCGAGGATCATCTCGGCCGCCTTGTCGGCGATCATGATGGTGGGCGTGTTGGTGTTTCCTGAGGTGATCGTGGGCATCACCGAGGCGTCGGCCACGCGCAGCCGCTCCAGTCCCATGACCCGCAGCTCGGCATCGACGACCGCCAGCGGATCGGACGGCAAACCCATCTTCGCCGTGCCGATGGGATGGAAGATCGTCGTGCCGATGTCGCCGGCGGCCTTGGCGAGGGACGCCTCGTCGTCGCCGACCGACGGGCCGGGCAGGAACTCCTCGGGACGATAGGGCTGCAGCGCCGGCTGCTTCATCAGCCGGCGGGTGACGCGGATCGCATCGGCCGCGACGCGGCGGTCTTCCGGCGTCGAGAGGTAGTTCGGCGCGATCTTCGGCTTGTCCGACGGATCGGCCGAGCGCAGGCGGATGGTGCCGCGCGAGGTCGGGCGGAGGTTGCAGGCGCTGACCGTGATTGCCGGGAAGCGATGCAAGGGCTCGCCGAACTTGTCGAGCGACAGCGGCTGGACGTGGAACTCGATGTTCGGCCGCTCGTGCTCGCTCGACGACATGGTGAAGATGCCGAGCTGCGACGGCGCCATGGTGAGCGGCCCAGTCTGGAACAGCGCGTATTCGATGCCCATCCAGGCGCGACGCGGCAGCGAGTGGTAGGTCGTGTTGAGCGTCCGCGTGCCCTGCACCTTGTAGATCGCGCGCTGCTGCAGATGGTCCTGCAGGTTGCGGCCGACGCCCGGCTTGTCGAGCACCACCGGGATGCCAAGCTCGTTGAGCCAATCCGCCGGACCGATGCCGGAGAGCTGAAGGATCTGCGGCGAGCCGACCGCACCCGCCGACAGGATCACCTCGCCGCGCGAGCGTGCCGTCACGACCTGACCGTTCTGGCGGAACTGCACGCCGACCGCGCGGCGGCCCTCGAACAGCACCTTCTCGACCAGCACGCCGGTCTCGAGCCTGAGGTTCGGCCGCTTGAGCACCGGCTTCAGGAACGCGCGCGCGGTCGACAGGCGCACGCCGCGCTTCTGGTTGACGTGGAAGTAGCCGACGCCGTTGTTGTCGCCGGTGTTGAAGTTACGGGTTCGCGGGATGCCCATCTGGTTGGCCGCCTCGATCACTGCATCCAGGATCGGCCAGCTCACCCGCATCTCCTCGACCCGCCATTCACCGCTGCCGCCGTGGTGCTCGGTGTCGCCGAGGAAGTGGCCGTCGAGCCGCTTGAACACCGGCAGCACGTCGTCCCACCCCCAGCCGGTGAGGCCGAGCTGGCGCCAATGGTCGTAGTCGGCCGACTGGCCGCGCATCGAGATCATGCCGTTGATCGCCGAGCACCCGCCGATCACCTTGCCGCGCGGATAGTTGAGCGCACGGCCGTTCAGGCCCGGCTCCTCCTCGGTCTTGAACATCCAGTCGGCGCGCGGATTGCCCATCGCGAACAGGTAGCCCACGGGAATGTGGAACCAGATCCAATTGTCCTTCCCGCCCGCCTCGAGCAGCAGCACGCGATTGTTGGGATCGGCCGACAGCCGGTTGGCCAACACGCAGCCCGCCGACCCGGCACCCGCGATGATGTAATCGAACTCGCCTTCCATTCTTCCGTTCCTAAATCTGCGAATAGCCCGTGCCAACCGTGTCGATGCCGCGGCCGACGCCGGTCTCGATCCAGCCCCATTCCTTCAGGATCTGCTGGCTGTAGGTCACGCGGCCGTTGACCTTCTCGGCCGGTTCGCTGGCCAGCAGCAGGACGGCACGGGCCATCATCGACGGCGGCTCGCCGCGTGGATCGTCGAGGCTCGCCATCAGCTTGTGATAGACCGTGCCCGGCGTCGGCACGGTGCGCGACGGCGACACGCAGCTCACGGCGATACCGCCATGCTGCGAGACTTCCTGCGCCAGACCCTGGGTGAAGCGCTCGAGCGCCGCCTTGGTCGCGCCGTACATCACGCCGCCGCGCACCGTCTGGTCCTTGTATGGCCCGCGGCCCGGGCCGATCGCCGAGCCCGAGCTGATGTTGACGATGGCGCCACGGCCGTGCCCGATCATGTCGGGCAGCACCGCCTTGGACAGGATGAACGGCGCATGCACGTTGACGGCGAAGGCCTTGATCCAGCGGTTCGTCGGATACTCTGCGGTCGGGATGTAATAGTTGAGGGCCGCGTTGTTCACCAAGGTGTCGACCGGCCCATAGGCCGCGCGCGCGGCCTCGACCAGCTCCAGGCACTCGGCCTCCGACGAGATGTCGGCCGCGGCCGCCACCGCCTCGCCGCCCGCAGCGCGGATTGCGGCCACAGTGCTGTCGAGCGAGCCTTCGAGCCGATGGTCGCCTTCCCGGAGCGTGCGGGCGACGCAGACCACGCGCGCCCCTTCGCTCGCCAGCAATTCAGCGATGGTGCGGCCGATGCCGCGGCTGGCACCGGTCACGATGGCTGTCCGGCCGGTCATCCTGGGCATGACTTCTCCCTTTGACAGTCGAAACCTGACCCTTGCCCCGCCTGCCGGCAAGCGCGCACAATCCCTGCACAACGGGAGCGACGCCATGAAATACAATCGGATTTCCGCGGACTGCCACCTCGACCTGCCCTGGATGCCGCCCGACCTGTTCACGTCGATGGCGCCGCGCGACATGAAGGACCGCATGCCCTTCGTGGTCGAGACCGACGAAGGCCCGAAATGGACCGCCAAGAACGGCGCGACCTTCGGCTTCAAGAACGGCGTCGGACCGGGCGGTGCCAAGTACCAGAAGGGCAAGCACCATCGCGTCGACGTGATGGCCGAGACCGGCCTCTACGAGGACGGCGCCAAGGACATCCGGCGCGTCTCCGACCCGCACCTGCGCATCAAGGACCTCGACCGCGACCATGTGGACGCCGAGGTGATCTACGGCATCCTCGGCGCGGCGAGCCGGCTGAACGACAAGGAAGCGTCGAACGAGATGCTGCGCATCTACAACGACTGGCTCAAGGACTTCTGCAGCCACTATCCCGACCGGCACATTGGCCTGGCCTGCCTGCCCTACGGCGACATCGACGAGGCGGTGAAGGAGATCTACCGGGTCGCCAAGATGGGCATCAAGGGACTCGAGCTCTCGTGCTCCTGGGACATGGAGCCGATGTGGCATCCGATGTGGGATCCGCTGTGGAAGGCGGTCAACGACGTCCAGCTGCCGCTGCACTTCCACACCTTCCCCACGGTGCCGCCGGGAACGATCGAGAAGCATGGCGGGCGCGTCGGCCGCTCGGTGTTCTTCACCGTGGTGTCGGGCTTCCAGATGAACCTGGTGAACATCCTGGCCGCCGTGATGTCGGCAAACGTGTTCGAGCGGTTCCCCAACCTGCGCATCGCCTTCGGTGAATCGGGCTGCGGCTGGATCCCCTATGCGCTCGACCGCATGGACTTCGAATGGGAGGACCGCTTCACCGACCTCGGCCTCAAGATGAAGCCGTCGGACTATTGGCGCCGCCAGTGCAAGGCGACCTTCCAGTACGACCGCATCGGCGCCAAGCTGATCGACGACATGGGTGCGGAGAGCCTCATGTGGGGCTCCGACTACCCGCACGGTGACGGCGTGTGGCCGAACTCCGACAAGTTCATCGAGGAGCAGTTCGCCGAGGTCTCGCCCGAGGTGACCAAGATGATCACCTGCACCAATGCCGGTAAGTTCTACGGCCTGATCAACTGACGGCGAAGCGTCTCCCGGGACGACGGCGCGTGGCGATCACGCGCCGTTTTCGTTCGAGCGAGGTCGTCGCCCTCCCCCGGCAGATCATGAGCTGGATCCAGCAACACCGCCGCGTTGTATTCCCCTCCGCCAGCAATGCGTTTTCGAGCTTCACTCGAAAAGCGCTTGGACGCCGACACCAGCCCTCCAAGACGGGAGGGCAAGCCTTTACGAGAAGGCTTTGAAGGTGATGAGCGTGAAGGTGTCCTTCACGCCGGCCAGGGTCTGGATCCTGCTGGTGACGAAGTGGCCGATGTCGGTCTTCTCGTCGAGATAGCACTTCATCAGCAGGTCGTACTGGCCCGAAGTCGAGTAGACCTCGGAGACGTGCTCGACGCCGACGGCCTCGTCAGCGACCTCGTAAGCCTTGCCGAGATCGCACTTCACCATCACGAAAATCGTCTGCATGGCCCACTCTAGCGGCTCTTGGCGAGGAAGGCCGGAACGTGATCGCCGAGGCCGACCGGCGCGCGCTCGTCGCGGACACCCTGGTGCCGATCGTGATGGCGCTCGCGTTGCTCGGAACGTTGCTCGGACCGGCGCTCGCGATGCGGCCGCTCGACCCGCTCCTTGCGCGGCTCGGCGTGAGAGCGCTGCTCGCCGCGATGCTCGCGCGATTCGTGATGGTCACGGGCTTCGCGCGGCTCGCGGTGCTCTCGCGGCTCGCGGTGCTCTCGCGGCTCGCGGCGTTCGCGCTTCTCGCCGCGTGGCCCCTCGGAGCGCGACCTTTCGCTGCCCGGACGGGCGCTGCGACCGCCGCGACCGCGGCCACGACGGCGACGGCCGTCGGATTCCTCGAAGGCCACCGTCTCCATACCCGGCACCTCGACCCGAGGGATCGACGAGCCGATCAGCTTCTCGATCGCCTCGACCAGCTGGCCCTCGGACGGCGACGCGAGCGTGAAGGAATGGCCCGTCAAGCCGGCGCGGCCGGTGCGGCCGATGCGGTGGACGTAGTCCTCCGGCGAATAGGGCACGTCGAAATTGAACACATGGCTCATCGCCACGATGTCGAGGCCGCGCGCCGCGACGTCCGACGCGACCAGGATCTGGATCTCGCCCTGCTTGAACTTCTCCAGGGTCTCCATGCGCGCCGGCTGGCTCATGTCGCCGTGCAGCGCGCCGGCATTGAAGCCGTGCTTCTTGAGCGAGCCCTGCAGGATCGCCACGTCCTTCTTGCGGTTGCAGAACACGATGGCGTTCTTGACGTCTTGTTCCCGGATCAGGCGGCGCAACGCCTCGCGCTTGTCCTCCTCCGGCACGACCGCGAGGCCCTGCACGATGGTCGAGGAAGCCGAAGCCGGCGGCGCGACGCTCACTTCCTTCGGGTTGCTCAGGAAGCGGTCGGCGAGGCGGCGGATCTCGGGCGGCATCGTGGCCGAGAAAAACAGGGTCTGGCGCAGCGGCGGCAGCAGGCTGACGATCCGTTCGACATCGGGAATGAATCCCATGTCGAGCATGCGGTCGGCTTCGTCGATCACCAGCACCTTGACGTCGTTCAGCAGCACCTTGCCGCGCTCGAAGTGGTCGAGCAGCCGGCCGGGCGTGGCGATCAGCACGTCGACGCCTTTCTCGAGCGCCCTTTCCTGGTCCTCGAAGCTCACGCCGCCGATCAGCAGCGCCATGCTGAGCTTGTTGTACTTGCCGTACATGTCGAAGTTCTCGGCGACCTGGGCGGCAAGCTCGCGTGTCGGCTCGATGATCAACGAGCGCGGCATGCGCATTTTTCCGCGGCTGCCGGCCAGAATATCGATCATCGGCAGCACGAAGGAGGCGGTCTTGCCAGTGCCCGTCTGGGCGCATCCGAGGACGTCTCGACCCATCAGGACGATGGGGATGGCTTTTTCCTGGATCGGGGTGGGCTGCGTATAGCCCTTCTCAGCGACTGCCTGCAGTACCGGGGCGCTCAGCCCCAAACTCTCAAAACTCATTGAATTTCCGTTACTTAGCCCACATCCGATGAGCCGTCGGGGGCGGTCCTTTCAGGGCTCAAGCAAGCGAGCCGGACCGCTGACGCAGTGTGATATGAGGCTTGACGTCCGCCAAGTCAATGCAGCCTCCATGCGTGGCGGGGTCGCGGATTCGCCGCCTGTCGCGGCTATTGGGCCTTCAGCTCGATCTCGATGAAGACGAACTCGAAGCTGTTGGGGTTGATGACGTCGTGCTCGACGCCGGTCTGGCGTGCGTAGGAGATGCCGGACCGCAGCGGCGCGGGCACGGTCGCCTTTCCGTCAAAAATGTGAAGCTCGCCGGTCGTGATCGGCACCACGACATAGTCGTGCATGTGCCGGTGCCACCCCGTGTGACCGCTCGGCGGGAAGCGCCATTCGGTGACGATCACCCTGTCGTTCTCCAGCTGGACGGTGGGTTTTGCCAGCGGGCGGTCCTTGTCGTTCATGAAGACAGGTTATCGCCCTGAAACCCTTGAGGCGCAAACGTGTTAGGCTTGTGCGCGCAACGGAGCAAGCGATGGGCCGTCCTCTGTCCAGACCGTCGACGATCGCCACCTGGAATCGCAACCCCGCCGACGAGGAGGCGATGGGTGCGGCGCATGCGCCGATCTGGAGACGGATGGTCGACGTCTCCGTGCCGCACGACCTCAGCGCCTCGACCGTGCTCGACTATGGCTGCAATCAGGGCGGCTTCCTGCGGCTTCTCTACGACAATCATCCATTCAAGGCGGCGGTCGGCATCGACATCGCCCGCGAATCGGTGGCGCGCGCCGAGCTGCTGAAGGGCCATCGCCCCATCCAATACAAGGTCGGCGACCAGGCGGCGGCGCTCGGCCAGACTTTCGACTTCGCCTTCAGCCACGAGGTGATCTACCTACTGCCCGACATCGCCGAGCATGCGCGCGACATCAAGGCGGTGCTGCGGCCTGGCGGCACTTACATCGCCGCCATGGGCTGCCACACCGATTCGAGCCTGTGGCCGCTCTGGCGCAGGCTGATCGCTGAGACCTCGTCGATCCCGATCTACGATCACTCCCTGGAGGACGTGTCGAAGGCCTTCGCCGACGCAGGCTTCGGTGTCGCGGTGCGACCTCTGGCGCTCGACGCCTTCATGCAGGTAACGGTGGGCAGCGCCTACTTCCCGAAGGTGACCGACCAGCTGCGCTATTACACCACCGACAAGGTGCTGTTCAGGTTCGTTCGCCAGCGTTGAACACGGGATAGCCTTTAGCGTCGCTCTCGCGACCGATGTAGTTCGTGACACGCTCGGAGTTCGCGTGAATGCCGAGCAGCCGAAGCGGCGTCTGTCCCACGACCCGGAAGGTATGCGGCGTCTCTGGCGGCACGGCCACGCAGTCGCCGGCCTTCAGGCGGTGCGGCTCCTCGCCCTGCAACCACACATCGGCCTCGCCCTCGATGATGAACAGCAGCTCGGTGTAGGGATGCCAGTGCATCGTCGCCTGGTAGCCGGGATTGGCGGTCTGGATGCCGGTGCGCACCGGCGTGTCCCCGTCGGCAACCAGAGGGTGATAGAAGGAAAGCGGCCCGAACTCGACTCGCGCGGCGTCCGCCAACTTGGCGATCTTGAGCGGATGGGAGGCAGCCATCGTGGAACTCCCTGTGAAAGCACTGCGGTATCATGCTCTTTCGGACCGCAAGCTTCCAGCCCGCTCATGAGCGCGCAGGATGCGTATCCGGAAGAGATGACGGCGCCACTGGAGCGGGCGCCCCCGGCGCAAGAGGTGCTAGCGCTTGCCCAGCTTGCGCAGCGCGCGGTCGACCCAGAGGACGGCGACCTTTTCCTGCACGCTGTTCTGGCGCAGGCGCTGGCGCAGGCACGAGAAGTCGACGCGGTCGAGCTCCTGGTCCTGGTTGAAGCAGGAGAAGACGACCGTCTCCTTGCCGGTCTCGGGATCCTTGTGGAGCTGCAGGCACTGGGCGCAGATCTCCTTCATCATGCATTGCATGGGGGAGTTGATCGAGCCGAGGCCGCGATGGTCGGGCTTGAGATAGGGCTTCAGCACCGAGTGCCGCGCCAGACGCACGGCGTTCATCATGCCGTCCGAGCCGATCGCGATCAGCCGGTCGGCATCGTTGAACGGGATCGGCTGCTCGCCCAGATCGCCCGCGGCGTACATCTGCATCGCCTCGACGATGTTGGCGACCAGCGCCTTGTCCTGCGGCCGTGACGGCTCGAAGCCCGGATCCTCGTCGCAGCACCAGACGACCACGTCGGCCGCCGCCTCGATCTCCTCGACCTTGTAGCGGTCGATCACCTTCTTGTAGCCCGCGAAGTATAGCACCTTGCTGCCGGCGCGGCGGAACGCCTGGCCGATCGAGAACAGCACCGCGTTGCCGAGGCCACCGCCCGCCAGCACGACGGTCTCACCCGGCTCGATCTCGGTCGGCGTGCCCGTCGGACCCATGACGATCACCGGCTCGCCCGGCTCGAGCAGCGCGCAGAGGTCGGACGAGCCACCCATCTCGAGCGTGATCAGCGACAGCAGACCCTTCTCCTTGTCGACCCAGGCGCCGGTCAGCGCGAGGCCCTCCATGGTCAGCAGGGTGCCGTCGATCTTCTTCGAACGCGCCTCGTAGTTCTGCAGGCGATAAAACTGGCCGGGCTCGAAGTTGCGCGCGGCGGCCGGCGCCTCGACAACGATCTCGACGATGGTCGGCGTCAGGCGATCGACCCGCACCACCCTCGCCCGCCAGGCTTTGTTGGCCTCGGCAAGGATCTGCTGCGGCGACTTCTTCGCCGCCGGCAGCGCCGCCATGGTGCGGGTCAGCACCGGATAGCCCTGCTTGGCGCCGCCCATCGCCTTCACCACGTTGCCGGCGAACGACGGATGAAGGTCGCCGAAGAACGACATGAAGCGACCGTCGGCGTGGCGATACATCAGCACACGCACGTCGTCGGGCTTGCACACGCGCTCGGGCGTGACCGGCTCGCCGTTCTCGTCGAGGGCGCGGAAGTACTTGCCGTCGATGAAGGCGTGCGTCGCATCCTCGCGTGCCAGCACCGTGTTGGGCTGCGTGCCGGCGGCCACGAGGATCGTACGCGCCGGAAGCGTCGCCTCGACCTTCTCGCCGCCCTGCTGGCCCGAGACCTTGAGCCCTGTTGCCGCGCCGTAGCCATCGACCTCCACCGCGACCGGCGACAGGCCCTCGGCGAAGCGGATGTCCTCCTCCAGCGCCTTGTGCACTTCCTCGTGGTTCAACGTGTATGAGGGCGAATCGATCAGACGGCGGCGGTAGGCGATCGTCACCCCGCCCCAGCCATTGATCAGCTTCTCGATCGCCGGCTCGCGGCCTTCGCGCGCGGCAACCGCTCGCTCCTCGCGGATCGCCTGGGCGTGCCGGATGAACTCCTCGGCGATCTCGCGCTCCTCGTCGCTCCACACCGGCTCCTTCTCGAGCGCCTCGAAGCGCGCCAGGAACTTCTCGACCTGCAGCGGGTAGTAGGCGAGCGACTCGGTCGCGGTGTCGATCGCGGTCAAACCGCCACCGACCACCACCACGGGCAGCCGGATCTGGAGGTTGGCGATCGAATCCTTCTTTGCGGCGCCGGTGAGCTGCAGCGCCATCAGGAAGTCCGACGCCGCCCGCACGCCGCGCGCGAGGCCGTTGGGCATGTCGAGCACGGTCGGTTTGCCCGCACCGGCGCACAGCGCCACGTGGTCGAAGCCCATGGCGAAGGCATCCTCGACCGTCACCGTGCCGCCGAAGCGCACGCCGCCGAACATCGAGAACTGCGCACGCCGCTCGAGCAGCAGGCGCACCATCTTCAGGTAGTTCTTGTCCCAGCGCACGGTGATGCCGTACTCGGCCACGCCGCCGAAGCCCGCCATCGCCCGGTCGCCGAGATCCTCGCGCAGGGTCGCGATCTCCTTCACTGCGGCGAACGGCACGCGCGTGCCGTCGGCTTCGACGCCCGACTGCGTCGCCGGCAACGGCTCGATCTTCAGGCCGTCGATGCCGACCACCGCATGGCCGTCGTTCATCAGGTGATGCGCGAGATTGAATCCCGCCGGGCCGAGGCCGACCACCAGCACGGTGCGGCCGGTCGCGGCACGGGGGATCGGGCGTCGCAGGTTGAGCGGGTTCCAGCGGGTCAGCAGCGAGTAGATCTCGAAGCCCCACGGCAGGCCAAGCACGTCCTTCAGCGTGCGGGTCTCGATCTGCGGGATGTCGACCGGCTCCTGCTTCTGGTAGATGCAGGCCTTCATGCAGTCGTTGCAGATGCGGTGCCCGGTCGCCGCGAGCAATGGATTGTCGACGGCCGCGACCGCCAGCGCACCGATCGAGAAGCCCTCGCTCTTGAGGAGGTTCATCTCCGAGATCTTTTCCTCGAGTGGGCACCCGGCGAGGGTCACGCCGAACGGCGACTTCTGGAACTCGCCCGTCTTGCGATCCTTCAGGCCCTTCGAGCAGCTGTCCTTGCCCTGGTTGTGGCACCAGATGCAGTAGAAGGTGTGATCGAGCGCGCGCACGAGGTCGTAGCCCGGATCGGTCAGGCCGAAACCGTCGCGATGGCGCAGCATGTGCCGCGGCAGCTTCATGCGCGTGACGCCGTCGATCACCTCGGTCTCGACCGGCACGAGGTGCTCGAAGTCGAGGCGTTGCGGCACCTTGAACAACGGACCGTTGCGATGGCGCTTGCGGCCCTCGGGATTGTGCAGCGCCCAGGCGGCGTAGCGGGTCAGCGCCTCGAGCTCTTGTGTCGGCGTCTCGACCTTGAACTCCGCGCCGATCAGCTCGCGCACCTTGAGCGCGAAGGCGAGTTCCCAGCCTTCGAGGTCGTCTTCGATCTTCACCGGCAGATCGACGCACGGCTTGTCGAGCGCCGCGGCGTCGGCCGCCTTGATGGCCCGCGTGACGTAGCGCTGCACGAACAGCCGCTTGCAGTCGTAGAGCGGCGCCAGCTCGACGTGCATCGCACGTAAGGCTCCCGCTTCCGCGCTGATGCTGAACAGCGCGCCGACGAAATCCTCGAGCGGACGAGCGAGCTCGATCAGCAGGTTGGCCTCGTCCTTGACCGCGAGCTTCTCCGGCGCGGTGCGCGCCGCCATCAGGCGCGCATGCGCCTCGACGTTCGCGTCCTTCAGCCACGCGACGAACGCCGCGTCGAGGCGCGCAAGGCCATCGCGGTCGTAAAGGTCATGGAAGCTGAGTCCGTAGCCCAGCGCCGGCGCGTTCATTGTCGGAATATCCGGATGGCGGGAGGGGTGATTCGTTCGTATGCGAACCGATTAACGAAGGTCGCGGGTCCGCGCAAGAAGACGCTTGGCATGCGCGGCAAAGCCGCGTGCGTTCGCGACATTAAGGATGCTGACGAGGGCGTTGGCTTCGCGCATGGTCCGCCGCGCATGCAACCCGCCTCCGCCCCGATTCGCAACTGGCTGATCGTCGTGGCCGGCATGATTTTTTTCATGATCGTGCTGGGCGCGCTCACGCGACTGACCGAGTCGGGCCTCTCGATGGTCGAATGGCGGCCGATCACCGGCTGGCTGCCGCCGCTCACCGATCAGGCGTGGCAGGCCGAGTTGCAGAAATACCTTTCCTCACCTCAGGGCCGCCTGGTGAATCGTGGTTTCACCGTTCCCGAGTTCCAGCACATCTTTGCCCTCGAGTACCTGCACCGCCTGTGGGGCCGATTGATCGGACTCGCGGTGGCGCTGCCGCTGCTCTGGTTCTGGCTGCGAGGCCAGCTCACTCGGCCTTGGCAGGCGCGACTCTTTGCCCTGCTCGTGCTGGGCGGCCTGCAAGGTGCGCTCGGCTGGGCGATGGTCGCCTCGGGCCTGGTCGACCGGCCGTCGGTCAGCCACTACCGGCTGGCTGCTCATCTCCTGTTCGCCGTCGCGCTCTATGCCTACACGGTCTGGCTGGTGCTCGAGCTCGGCCATGGACCGCGGCGCAACACGCCCAAGATCAAACGCGAGGCGACCGGTCTGATCGCCTTCCTGCTCGTCGTCATGACCTTCGGGGCGCTGATGGCGGGCCTGCGCGCTGGCAGCTCGCACAACACCTTCCCGACCATGTCGGGTTACTGGATCCCGCCCGGCCTGTGGGACCTGAAGCCATGGTGGATCAATCCGTTCGAGAACGGCACGACCGTGCAGTTCATCCATCGGTGGATCGCCTTCCTGCTCGCGCTCGGCGTGTTGGCGATGGCCATCCGCACGCGCAAGCCGGAGACGCTGGCGGCCGGCGCTATGGTCCTGCTCCAGTTCTCCCTCGGCGCCGCAACCATCGTCAGCGGGGTGGTTATCCCCATCGCCGCAGCTCACCAGGCGGGAGCGGTCCTGCTCCTGACAACCCTGCTCGTCGTGCGCCATCGCGCCGGCAAGTAAAGTTGTCCACACAACGTCAATGTATTGTGAGGGGATGACGCGCAACGCCTTGCGTCTCCTTCCTCCGGCGCTTCTGGCCGCCGCCCTTGCCAGCACCGGCTCGGCGGTCGCCCAGAAGGTTCCTGCCGTCTCAGTTGCCGCTTCCGACAAACCAGCCGACGTGGTCTGGAGCGCCATGCCGACCGACGAGCTGCGCCAGCGTGCGCAGGCCAACGAGATACCGGCGATGGAGGAGTTCGGCCGCCGCCTGATGACCGGCACCGGCGTTCCGCGCGATCAGAAGATCGGCGCCGCCTGGTTCCAGCGCGCCGCCGACGCAGGTTCGCCGACCGCAGCCTTCAACGTCGGCGTGATGTACGACCGCGGCTTCGTGCTCGAGCGCAACGCCGAGAAGGCGGTCGAATGGTATCGCAAGGCCATCGAAGGCGGTGTGGTGCCGGCCAAGCACAATCTCGCCCTGATGCTGCGCGAAGGCCGCGGCGTGGCGCAGGACGGGCCCAAGGCAGTCGAGCTGCTGCGCGAGGCCGCACGCCAGGGCATGACCGCGTCCATGTTCGCGCTCGGCGACATGTACGAGCACGGCGGCGCGGTACTCAAGGATCCGGCGGCGGCGCTCGCCTGGTTCGCGATCACCGACGAAGTCGAGCTGCAGGCCAATCACGGCACCGAGACGCCGTTGTCGAAGGCCGCGCAGCAGCGCGGCGAGGATTTGCAGCGCACCATGACGGGCGCCGATCGCGAGCGGGCCGGCCAGATCGGCGAGACCGAATACAGGCAGATCGTCAGCGCCCTGCAGCCCAAGCCTGCGCCGGCTGCTGCCCCGCCACCGGCGGCGCCGGCTGCAGCGCCGATCAGCACCGCGACACCGGACCCGCCATGGCCCAACGCGACCGCCGATCAGGTGAGGCTTGTGCAGCAGGCGCTGATCGACCAGCAGCGCCTGCACGGGAAGGCCGACGGCGTCGCCGGCCCGGCAACGCGCCTCGCCATCCGCGAGTTCGAGAAGAGCGCCGGCTTGCCGTCGACCGGCGAGCCGTCGCGCGCGATCTACCTCGCCCTCGTCAAGACACACGGCGGCGCCGATGCGATCAAGCCGCCGGACCCGCCGCCGCCCCCGACCTCGGCCGACATCGCGAAATCCACGGAGACCAAGTCCGCGGTCGCCAAATCCACTGACGCAAAGCCTGCCGATACTCCCCCCTGGCCCGCCAAGACGGCCGACCAGATTCGCGCGATCCAGCAGCTGCTGATCGACCTCAAGCTCCTGAAGGCCGAGCCCACCGGAACGGTCGGCCCGCTCACGCGGCGTGCGATCCGCAGCTACCAGAAGAAGGCCGGCCTCAAGGAGACCGGCGAGCCCAGCCAGGCGCTGTTCGAGTCGTTGAAGGCGGCGCGCGCGAAAGCCGGCGGCTGATCTACCCGACCAGCTTGCCGGCATGATGCCACCAGGAAGCGGGCAGCCGGGCGGCGGCGCGATCGGCGAGCTCCACCGATTCGTAGAGCGCAAAGCAGGTGGCGCCGCTGCCGCTCATGGCGGCATGGAGGGCGCCGTCGCTCTTGCGCAGGAACGCCAGTACCTCGGCAACGACGGGACGCAGCGCGATCGCCGCGTCGGTCAGATCGTTGCCGCGCTCGGCGAGCGCCGACGCGAAACTCACAAGGTCCGTCCAGGGACGCAGCGGCCGCGGTTCGGAGAACGCGCCCCGGCGCGCCTTGAAGACGTCCGGGGTCGGCAGCGCCACGCGCGGATTGACCAGCAGGATCGCGCAGGGCGGCAGCGGAGGCGCCGGCGCGAGCTGCTCGCCGACGCCCGAAGCGAGCGCGGCGCGGCCGGCGAAGCACATCGGCACGTCCGCGCCCAGCCGCGCCGCCAGGTCGAACAGCTCCTCGACCGGCAGCGCCACGCGCCACAGGCCGATCAACGCGTGCAGTGTCGCCGCAGCGTCGGCCGAGCCGCCGCCGAGACCGGCTGCCACGGGGATACGCTTGACGAGCGTGAGCGCGACGCGCGGCGCCACCGCGGCGCGGTCGGCCAGCAGGCGCGCCGCCTTCAGCACAAGGTTGTCGTCGCCTTCATCCGCCAGCACCGCGGCGAGCGGCCCTTCGACGGCGAGCGTCAGGCGGTCGGCCGGCTCGGCCTCGATCTCGTCGGCGAGGTCGGTGAAGGCGATCAGCGACTCGAGCAGGTGATAGCCGTCGGCGCGGCGGCCGACGACGTTCAGCCAGAGGTTGACCTTCGCCCGCGCCAGCAAGCGCGTCAGCCGCCCTGCTTCTTGTCGGCTGCCTTCTCGTAGACCGTCGGCTTGTCGTTGGCCGGGCTCAGCCCGTTGCTGACCTTGTCGAGCAGCACCGGAATGCGGTCCTTGTCGGGCTTCTGGTTGAGCGCACGGTTCCACTCGAAGCGCGCCTCGCGGAAGCGGCCGACATGCCAGTAGGCGTCGCCGAGATGCTCGACCACGGTGGCATCGTCGCCTTTCTGCTCGCTGGCCCGCTCGCACCACTCGACCGCCTTGTCGTACTGGCCGAGCCGGTAATAGGCCCAGCCCACCGAATCGGTGATCGCGCCGTCGTCCGGCCGAAGCTCGGTGGCGCGCTTCAGCATCTTCATGCCGGCGTCTAGGTTGATGCCCTGGTCGATCCAGCTGTAGCCGAGATAGTTCAGTACATAGGGCTGCTCGGGCGAGAGCTCGAGCGCCTTCTTCATGTCGGCCTCGGCCTTGCCCCACTGCTTGGTCCGCTCCTCGACGATGCCGCGCCCGAAGAAGATCGGCCAATGGCGCTCCTCGACCTTCTTGATGCGGCCGATCGCCGTGTCGTACGCGGCGACCGCCTCGGCATACTTCTCCTTGTTGCGCAGCAGCTCGGCCAGGGTGAGCGCGGCGTCCACCCGGTCGGGCTTCTCGGCAACCATCACCTTGAGCTTCTTCACCGCCTCGTCGAAGCGGTCTTCCTGCGCGTCGAGCGACGCCGCGCGCAGGCGCGCCTGCCACGAGAGCGGCGAGGTCGCCGCGACCTTGGCATACGCGGCCATCGCCTTGTTGGACCGGCCCCACTGCTCATACAGCCCCGCGATGGTGAGCCAGGCGAAGTCGTGGTGCGGGTTCAGGTCGACGGCGAGATTCTCGAAGATCAGGGCGAGGTCGCCGCGCGCGTTGCGTGGATCGGCGTTCAGGGCGCTGCCGATCTCGAACATGATCTCGCCGACGCCGGAGGCCGCCGACGGCGCCTTGGGCATCGGCGCGTTGGTGGCCAGCAGCCCGTCCATCACGACCGTGTCGCCGTACTTGTCGCCGAACGTCTTGAGGATCGCGCGCGCATCGGCATCCTTGCCGAGCCGGCGCAGGCCGTCTGCCGCGCTCAGCACCACACGCAGCGCGGAAGGATCGAGCTCGACGGCGCGGCGATACTTTGACTCGGCCGCCGCCTTGTCGCCCGCCATCTCGTCGATCTCGGCGTCGATCACGATGACCGGGGCCTGGTTGGTGGCATCGCCCGACTTCAGCTTGCCGAGCGCCGCGCGCGCCGCGCTGAAGTCCTTCTGGCCGGCCCGCAGCCAGGCGACGACGAAGTCGCGCAGCGGCCCGAGTTGATTCTCGCCGCCGATCTTGCCGATCTGCTGCTCGGCCGCATGGTAGTCGCCGCGCTTGATCTGCTGGACGGCCATCACGAGGTTGAGCAGCCCGTCCTTCGGCTTGGCGGTCAGCAGCTGGGGGGCGAGCTGCGCGGCCTGCTCGATACGGCCGGCGTAGAGGCGCAGGCGAAAGGCGTCGTAAGCGAGCTCGAGGTCGCCCGGCGCCTGGGTCAGCGCGAGGTCGAACTGGTCCGCGCCGCCGTCGTAGTCATGGTCCTGCTCGGCGACGCGACCGGCAAGATAGTGGCCGCTGAGCGGGACCGACGCTGCAACCTGCCGGACCGCCGGATTGGCCTGCCGCTTCTGCTGTGGTGCATTGCCCGGCTGCGCGGCGAGCGGAAGGGGAAGCAGCAGCGCCACCGACAGCAGCGCAAGGGGGATAGGACGCATAGGGGCTGTGGTCACATGTTGGGGTAATTGGGCCCGCCGCCGCCCTCCGGCACTGTCCAGTCGATGTTCTGCGCGGGATCCTTGATGTCACACGTCTTGCAATGCACGCAGTTCTGAGCGTTGATCTGGAAGCGCGGCTGGCCGTTGTCGGAGGTGACGACTTCGTAAACGCCGGCAGGACAATAACGCTGCGCGGGCTCGGCATAGAGCGGCAAATTGACCGCAATCGGGATCGAGGGATCGCGCAATTTCAGGTGAACGGGCTGGTCCTCCTCGTGATTGGTGTTTGACAAGAACACCGAGGAGAGCTTGTCGAACGATACCACGCCGTCCGGCTTGGGGTACTGGATGGGCTGGAACTCGGCGGCCGGCCGCAGGGTCTCGTGGTCGGCCTTCTTGTGCCGGAAGGTCCAGGGAAGGCGGATGCCGAGGTCGTGGCACCACATGTCGAAGCCGCCATAGATCGTTCCGAGCCAGGTGCCCCACTTCAGCGCAGGCTTCACGTTGCGCACCTTGTCGAGGTCCTTCCAGACCCACGAGGACCGGACGGCCGTCGGATAGGAGGTGAGCTCGTCGCCGCCCGTCTTGCCGGCAGCCAGCGCCTCGAACGCCGCTTCCGCTCCCAACATGCCGGTCTTGATCGCGTTGTGGCTGCCCTTGATGCGCGGCACGTTCACGAAGCCCGCCGAGCAGCCGATCAGCGCGCCGCCGGGAAAGGTCAGCTTGGGCACGGACTGCACGCCGCCCTCGTTGATGGCGCGCGAGCCGTACACCAGCCGCTTGCCGCCCTTGAGGTACTTGGCGACGTCGGGATGGGTCTTGAAGCGCTGGAACTCGTCGAAGGGCGAGAGGTACGGGTTCTCGTAGCTGAGATGCACCACCAGGCCGATGGAAACCAGATTGTCGCCGAAGTGATACATGAACGAGCCGCCGGAACTGCCGGTCTCCGACAAGGGCCAGCCCTGGGTGTGCACCACCAGGCCCTTGTGGAAAGCCTCGGGCGTGACCTGCCACAGCTCCTTGATGCCGATGCCGAACTTCTGCGGATCGACGCCGGCGCGCAGGTCGAACTTGGCGAACAGCATCTTCGAGAGCGAGCCGCGGGCGCCCTCCGCGATCAGCGTGTACTTGGCATGAAGCTCCATGCCCTCGGTGTAGGTGTCCTTGTGATGGCCGTCGCGGGCGATGCCCATGTCGCCGGTGGCGACTCCCTTCACCGAGCCGTCCTCGTTGTACAGCACCTCGGCGGCCGCGAAGCCGGGATAGATCTCGACGCCCAGCGCTTCGGCCTGCGTGGCGAGCCAGCGACAGACGTCGCCCAAGCTGACGATGTAGTTGCCGTGATTGTTCATCAGCGGCGGCATGGCGAAGTTGGGGAAGCGGAAAGAGCCGGTCTTGCTCAGATACAGGAACTGGTCGTCGGTGACCTGGGTCTCGATCGGCGCGCCCTTCTCCTTCCAGTCGGGAATCAGCTCGTTGATGGCGATCGGATCGATCACCGCGCCGGACAGGATGTGCGCGCCGATCTCGGAACCCTTCTCGAGCACGCAGACGGAAACCTCGTGGTTGCGTTCCGCTGCGAGCTGCTTGAGGCGGATCGCCGCCGACAGCCCCGCCGGGCCGCCACCGACGATCACCACGTCATATTCCATCGCCTCGCGTGCCATTCGCCTTCTCGCCTTGCCAAATTCTCAACTGTAAATAGCCTGTCGGATGCCGGATCGCCACCGGCCGGGAAAGGAAGAATCGCCGTGCCTGCATTGACCGAGATCGAGAGCAAGCTCTTCTCAACAAAAGATTTTCGGCTGGAGAATGGCGAAACCCTGCCGGTTCTCGAGCTCGCGTACGAGACTTACGGCAGCCTCGATGCAAAGGCCGACAACGCCGTTCTGGTGGTGCACGGCTATACCTCGAGCCATCACGCGGCCGGGAGGAATGCGGCCGGGAAGGAGGGCCGTGGCGTCGCGGCCGGTGCCGCCGGCTGGTTCGACGGGCTGATCGGGCCCGGCAAGGCGGTCGACACCGACAAGCATTTCGTGATCTCGGTCAACGCGCTCGGCTCGGCGCACGGCAGCACCGGCCCGAACGCGATCGACCCGCGCACGAAGAAGCCGTACGGCCCGACCTTTCCGCACATCAGCATGCGCGACATGGTGGCGAGCCAGAAGCTCCTGGTGGACTCCTTCGGCATCAAGAGGCTCGTCGCGGTGGTCGGCCCGTCGATGGGCGGCTTCCAGTCGTTCCAGTGGGCCGCCAGCTATCCCGGATTCGTGAAAGGCATCGCCGCATCGGTGACCGCGCCGCGTGCGCCCAACCGGCTGGGCGGCCTCGAGGCGCTGCAGAAACGGCTCGCCAGCGATCCCAACTGGAACGGCGGCTGGTACTACGAGAATGGCGGCATCGCCGGCGTGCTGGAGCAGATTCGCTACGAGACCCTGCTGAACTACGGCCAGGACGAAGCGACGGCCAAGGTCGCAGCCAAGAGCTGGGCGCAGATATACGACGGGCACTCGCTCGTTACGCTGCGCCGCGCGATCGACGGCTTCGACATCACCGGCGAATACGACAAGCTCAAGGGCACCAAGGTGCTCTACGTCAATTCGAAGAGCGACAAGCTGTTCGACATCGCTCTGTGTCCCGAATATGTGATCGGCATGCGCAAAGCGGGTGTCGACGTGACCTATGTCGAGCTGCCGTCGGACAAGGGCCACATGGCGAGCCACCAGGATGCCGCGATGTGGGCGCCGATCCTCGCCGCGCACATGAAGAGCCTGGGATGATCGAGGGCGCCGCCGCCCTGCTGCGCTGGTACGTCGAGCAGGGGGTCGACGAGGCGATCGGTGAGGAGCCGATCGACCGCTTCGCCGCGCCGCCGCCGCCGGCCGCGGCCGCAGCGGTGACGCCGATCGCACCCGCATCGCCCCGCGCGCCCACGCCCCTGCGGGCACCTCAGCCTCCCGCGGCCATGCCGCGCGGTCCGGTGCCGCTCGAATCGCCGCAGCTGGTCGAGGATGCGCGCGCGCTGGCCGAAGGCTGCAGCACGCTGGCCGAGCTCGAGGCAGCGATCCGCGGCTTCGAGGGCTGCGCGTTGAAGCGCACGGCCAAGAACACCGTGTTCGCCGACGGCACGCCGGGTGCGCCGGTGATGATCGTGGGCGAAGCGCCGGGCGCGGACGAGGACCGGTTGGGCAAGCCGTTCGTCGGCGTGAGCGGCCAGCTGATGGACCGCATGATGGGCGCGATCGGGCTGTCCCGCGACGGCGGCTTCTACATCACCAACATCCTGTTCTGGCGGCCACCCGGCAACCGTACGCCGACCACCACCGAGCAGGGCATGTGCCTGGCCTTCACCCGCCGCCACATCGAGCTCGCGAAACCCAAGGTGCTGGTGCTGGCAGGCGGCGTCGCGGTGAAGGCGGTGCTCGACACCACCGAAGGCATCACCCGCCTGCGCGGCAAGTGGACCGGCTACACGACGGGCGACGGCACCGTGATCCCGACCATGCCGACCTTCCATCCCGCCTATCTGCTGCGCACGCCGGCGAGCAAGCGACAGAGCTGGCAGGACCTGCTGGCGATCGACAAGAAGCTGAAGGAGCTGGCTTCTCTGTCGTCCTGAGCGCAGCGAAGGATCTAGGGGATCGACCAGCGACCCTGTCGCGGCTCTAGGTCCTTCGCTGCGCCCGGGACGACAGGCTACAGCTTCTTCCTCAGGAAGAACTTCTTGTGTCCCTTGGGATAGTCGTCGAGCGTGCCGAACACCTCGTAGCCGCGCGCTTCGTAGAATGGGCGGGCCTGGAAGGAGTGGGTGTCCAGTGTCACCGAATGGCAGTGGCGCTCGCGCCCATAGGCCTCGGCAAGGTCCATCAGCCGCGTACCCCAATCCTGGCCGCGCACCGATTCGTCGACCCAGAGGTAGGTGATGTGCAACCAGCCGCCCCAGGCGCTGCCCAACACGCCGCCCAGCGTCTCGCCCCGCCTGTTCTGCAGGAGGTAGTTCATCGGATAGTAGGTCGACACGCCGGTGACGCCGACATTGTACAGGTCGAGGCGGTCGCGCACGATCTGCGCGGACACACCGGGCGTCTGCTCGAAGACGATCGTCAGGTCGGGCATAGCCCCGGAGCTATAGCACGACGGAGGTCTTTCAGCCCCTGCGCCGTGCGGGCTTCAGGATGAACAGGGCGGCGAGCACCACCGCGAAGTTCACCACCGCCGCAGTCATGAACACCGCGTGCCAACTGCCGGTGCTCGCCTTCGACAGGTTGGCGAGGGGCACCAGCAGCGCCGAGGTGCCCTTGGCGGTGTAGAGCATCATGGCGTTGGTGGTGGCGTACTTGTTGCCGAACAGGTCGGTGCAGGTCGACGGGAACAGGCTGAAGATCTCGCCCCAGGTGAAGAAGATCAGGGCGGCGCAGAGCACGAAGGTCCATGGATGGTTGCCGAAGTAACCGAGCGACATGTAGGCGAGACCGCCCAGGGTGAAGGCGATCGCCATGGTGTTCTCGCGACCGATATTGTCCGACACCCAGCCGAAGAAGGGCCGCGCCATGCCGTTCATCACGCTGTCGACGATCAGCGCGACCGACAGCACCGAAGCGCCCAGGAACAGCGTCTGCTTGGAGAGGCCGAAGTCGTTGGCGATGGGCGCGATCTGCGCGGTCACGATCAGGCCGCTCGCCGAGACCGCCACCAGCATCACATAGAGCAGCCAGAACAGCGGGCTGCGCAGCACCTCGCCGGGAGTCGAATCGTGCGACGATTGCAGCACCTTGGGCGGTGCCGTCGCCGGCATCTCGCCCGAGAGGGGGCCGCGCATCACGGGCGCGATCAGCAGCAGCACGACACCCTGGCCCAGACCGAACCAGAAGAACGTGTCGGCATAGCCCAGGCTCTCGATCATCATGCGGATCGGGATGACCGTCAGTGCCGCGCCCGCGCCGAAACCGCCGGCCGTCAGGCCGACCGCGAGGCCGCGCCGGTCGGGAAACCACTTCACCGCGTTGCCCACGCAGGTCGCGTAGATCGCGCCGGCGCCGGTGCCCGAGATCGCGGCGCCGACATAGAGAACCGTGAGGGATCCCGCGTATGCGTTGATGATCCAGGCGACGCCGACCAGGAAGCCGCCCGCCCCGATCATCAGCGGCGGGCCGCGGCGCGGGCCGAGGCGATCGACGATCCAGCCCTCGAAGGGCGTCAGCCAGGTCTCGGTCGCGATGAAGATCGAGAACGCGACCTGGATGGCGCCGAGGCTCCAGCCGTGGGTCTTGCTCATCGGATTGACAAAGAGCGTCCAGCCGTACTGCAAATTGGCGATCAGCACCATGCAGACGACGCCCAGCCAAAGCTGCGACCAGCGATTGGCGCGTGCTGCGACAGTCGGAATCGACACCGTCATCGTAGGCTCCCATCCCTAGTTCCGCCTTTTGCGCTGGCGGTTCCCACGGCCGTTGCCCGGTCCGTGGCATTATGAATAAAGTATCTTAGAAGCGATCGACTGTCGATGCGTACCCACTGCAATCGGCAGGCACTTTTTTGCAAGGGAGGCCGACATTTCCGTGAGCGAGACGCGGCTCGTCGTGGCGCCGATCGGCAGCCGCGAAACCTTCAAGGACAAGGCTTATGCAGCCCTGCGGGACGTCATCGTCTCGTCAGGCGTCTATCGCTCGCGCACCGACATCCGGCTCGATGAGCGCCAGCTGGCGCAGGATTTCGGCATCTCGCGCACCCCCGTCCGCGAGGCCATGGCCCAGCTCGAGCGCGAGGGCTTCGTCCGCTCGATCCCCCGTCGCGGCATCTACGTGGTGCGCAAGACCAAGCAGGAAGTGATCGAGATGATCACGGCGTGGGCCGCGCTCGAGAGCATGGCGGCGCGGCTGGTCACCCAGCATGCGAGCGACGAGCAGATCGCCGGCCTGCGCCGCATGTTCGCACGGTTCGACGGCACCACGCCGCACGCCAAGCTCGACGAATACTCGGAAGTGAACATCGCCTTCCACCAGACCATCATCGAGCTCTCGGGCAACCAGGTGCTGA